>Ga0308167_1000324_pt1 | contig 95756 bp, 96 predicted proteins | sample PhyCR1_2_FD_202138 | JGI IMG/M metagenome (GOLD analysis project Ga0308167, IMG submission 202138) | Phyllosphere microbial communities from UC Gill Tract Community Farm, Albany, California, United States - DLSLRC.R1 | ecosystem: Host-associated > Plants > Phyllosphere > Unclassified | place...
GTCCCACCTGACCCCATGCCGAACTCAGAAGTGAAACGCCGTAGCGCCGATGGTAGTGTGGGGTCTCCCCATGCGAGAGTAGGGAACTGCCAGGCATCAAATTAGTAAAGAACGTGTTCCTTTTCCCCTGACAAGGAAAATAACAGGAACAAGCAAGTATCAGCCGGTTGCTGATGCGTGTGAAAGAACCGGTGGAGCGGTAGTTCAGTTGGTTAGAATACCTGCCTGTCACGCAGGGGGTCGCGGGTTCGAGCCCCGTCCGTTCCGCCAATTATTGCATAACCCCTGAATCGAAAGATTCAGGGGTTTTTTGCATATGTTTTTTAGAATTCCAGAGCTAAAACGAATTTAACCTTCGTATAATTTTCTTATTCTCAGAGAATCTCGGCCGATATTTATAAAACTGGTTATTACTTCGGTTAAATAGCCTTAATTAACCCGAAATAACTATTTTTACACAATGGCAATTGTTATCAGTTATATTATTTCCTATTCAGGAAGCTCAGGATTTTAACGTTAATCTCTTGTCTCAATAAGTAGTTCGTTTTAAGTTTGTTTATATTAGGATAAATAAGTGGAGATAAAAAATAACTTGTTGTGGAGTCTTAAGTAAAATCTATAGTTCAGAGTTATATGTCCACAAATTACAGATGCAACTTTCAATAAAATATCATAAAGTTATATTTCGAATAATTCACAAAGATCACTCATCATGAAATTCACACTGGATATGCTTGACTGGCGGGCTCTTGCTCCGGGAGTTAACAGTTGCGAACACTGGATCCAGTGGGCCCACCGGCCTGATGCAGAGAGATTCTCGGGCGAAATCCCTAAAAGTACGCAAATTCCCATGATGACTGCGCGTCGTATGAGTATCGGAAGTCGTTTCGCAGTGGATACAGGTCTTTTATTGCTCGAAAATTATAAAGTCGACGCTGCCATTTTTACCAGTCGTCACGGTGAGCTCGAAAAAACAGGGCGAATTTTGCATAATTTAGCGAATGAAGAGCCTGTTTCGCCAACAGAGTTTTCGATGTCAGTACACAATACCGCGGCGGGTTGGTTAACCATTACCGGTAAAAACCCTTTGCCAGTCACTTCATTAGCAGCGGGACATGATAGTTTTCAACAGGGAATACTTGAAGCACAATCAATGTTATCCGCGGGGGCTTCCCGCGTTATGCTGGTCGATTTCGACGGACAAATTCCTGCGATATATAATGAATCGGTAAATTCTGAGTTTCTTCCTTATGCGGTAGCAATAATATTAACGGCTGGCAATACTTTGCGGTGTGAGCGTATTTCTCTGCCTGGTGAACATCAGATAGTGCCTCTTGCGCAGAGTCTTCAATTCCTGCGCGGTTATCTTTCTTCTTCCCCTTCATTTGAGGTGAGTGCGGGTAATCGTCATGGCTGGCAATGGTCGCGTGACATGCAATGAGAGAATCTGAATTGAAGCAAGGGGTGTCTTCTCTGGCGAACCGTATCTGGAGATGGTTGGCGACCGGATTCTTTTTCGCACTTTTCGGAATTGGCGGACTGTTGCTTTCGCTTATCTGGTTTAATCTGTTGCGGCTAATCATACGCCAGCCAGACAGATTGCACCGCATGACGCTGAACAGTATCCGCAGCAGTTTTCGGTTTTTCCTCGGTGGATTGCGTCTGGTGGGGGTGATGGATTACCGGTTTGCAGGTGATGAAAAGTTTCAACAGGATACTGGCTGTCTGATCGTCGCAAATCATCCCAGCTTGCTTGACTATGTCATTCTGGCCTCACAAATGCCGCGCTGTGATTGCATTGTCAAACAAGCTTTGCTGAAGAACCCGTTTCTGAGTGGCGTGATTAAAGCCGCCGGATATCTGGTTAACTCGGGATCTGATGCGCTGCTGCAGGCTTGTGAAACACGTCTGCAAGCGGGAGGAACGCTGCTGATCTTCCCCGAAGGTACACGTACCGTGCCTGGCGAGCCGTTAACTTTACAGCGTGGTGCGGCAAACATTGCGCTGAGAGCAAATTGTGATGTAAGAATTGTTCATATTACCTGTCAGCCACCTATGCTGACTAAACGGGGAAAGTGGTATCAAATTCCCCCGGTAAAACCTCAGTTTGTTATTACTGTTGCCGATAAGGTAAAAGCTGAAGACTTTCTCTATGAAAGCGATCTTTCGCCGGCTCTGGCTGCAAGACGTCTGACACAACATTTGCGCACTGAGCTGATGCGTGGAAATACTCAAGATAATGAGAAATAAGTCATGGATTCATTAAGTAACGACATTAAAGTCCTGATCATCACGACGCTTAATCTGGAAGGTATGACACCAGATGAGATAGAAACTCAGGCGCCGCTTTTTGGTGACGGTTTGGGGCTGGACTCCATTGACGCTCTTGAACTGGGCCTGGCGTTGAAAAAACAATACGGTGTGATCCTTTCGGCTGAAAATCAGGAAATGCGCGAACATTTCTATTCCGTTGAAAGTCTGGCCAGATTTATATCAGTACAGCGTGGTTAAAGAGATTCCTATGCAGAAGCAAGAAATTTACCAGCAAATTAGCGTCCTATTAATCAAGCTATTTGAAATTGATGAAAGTGATATCAGTCCGCAAGCGAAGCTTTATGAGGATTTGGAATTAGACAGTATTGATGCGGTGGATCTGGTTGTTCATTTGCAAAAGATAACGGGCAGAAAGATTAAACCTGAAATGTTCAAGTCTGTAAGAACAGTTCAGGATGTTGTTGATGCGATTGATGAATTGCTTAACACGCCTGAGTCCTGATATTTGTGAATAAGCCCCGGCATTTATCATTCCCATTGCTGGCAAAAATTGCCCGTTGGGCCATGCCGGTGGCGGTGATTGCTTATCCGATAGCCGTCTGGTGCGGATTAAAAAATTGGGGAACCGGCATTCTGGCACCTTTGCTGATCGCCATATTTATTCTGCGGTTACTGACTTTTCGCGGAAAATTATCCCAGCTTACTTTTTTTGGAAAAGCGATTGCCATCGTGGGGATTGTGCTGGTGGCAACCAGCGTTTTGCTCCGTGAAACATCAATGTTGCTGTATTACCCGGTCGCGGTGAATGCGTTATTGCTGGGAGTATTTTTCAGCTCGCTCTATGCCCGGCAATCTCTGGTTGAGCGACTTGCCCGTTTGAGTGAACCTGAATTACCGCCACGGGGCGTGATGTATACGCGTCGGGTTACGCAAGTCTGGTGTGTTTTCTTTTTATGTAATGGATCAATGGCTTTATATACCTGCCTGAAAGGCGATACGGATTTATGGGCTCTTTATAACGGCGGGATCAGTTATCTGCTGATTGGCTTATTGATGGGTATTGAATGGATAGTCAGAAAGCGTCTGCGTCAGTGATAACCCTTCCGATGTGGAAATGGCTGAGCGCGGAAAGATCTGAGGATCATCTCGTCGCATGGAATGAAAGCCGTGAATGGCGGCAACACGAGTTTCGTCGCGATGTGCTATCTCTTCTTGCCGGGCTCCGCAGAACTTCTCATAGCCGTTGGGCGCTATGTCTGGAAGATAACTATTCTTTCGCGGTCGCGCTGCTGGCGGTGATTTACAGCGGAAAAACGCCGGTTCTGCCCGGTCATTTTCGACCTGCGGTATTAGCTGAACAGCGATGTGAATTTGATGCGCTGATTACCGATCTCCCTTTGTCACCGGATTGTCCGGTACTGCGTTTCCCGCTTGCGCTGCAAGAGACTTTGACGGTTCTGCCACCATGGCCGCAAGATGCCTCAGTCATCCTGTTTACTTCCGGTTCGACGGGGAAACCACAAAAAATCGTCAAGCCGGTTTCCTGTCTGGAACTTGAAAGTCAGTGGCTCGGCACGCGCTGGGGAACAGAATTTGCTTGCGTGCGTTTTGCCGCCACCGTTGCCCCTCATCATATGTATGGCCTGAGTTTCGCTTTCATGTTGCCGCTTTCTCTGGGACTGCCGTTTGCGACCACCAGCATTAAATATCATGAGCAATTACACTCTCTGGCTTCCGTACATTCTCTGGTTTTCATCAGTAGCCCTGCATTTCTGGAAAGACTGGATCCGGCGCTGAATATGCCAAAACTCAGGCACGTTTTTTCAGCTGGCGGACCACTGAAACATGCGGCTGTAAGGTTAGTCGAACAGACCTGTGGCGACGTGCCGACGGAAATCTATGGCACGACAGAAACCGGTGTCATCGCTTTTCGGCAGCAGTATCAGCCAGAACAGGCCTGGACACTATTTGGCGATATCGTCTTTTCGCTCAGCCCTGATGGCAATACTTCCCTGATTTCGCCACTGGTCTCGCCTTCGGGCTGCTTCACGCTCAGCGATAAGATTCGAATGTTGCCTGCCGACCCGCGTCATTTTGAGTTGCTGGGTCGCAAAGACCGGATCGTTAAAATAGCCGAGCAACGGGTGTCCCTGAATGAAATAGAACAACGTTTGTGCCAGCTGGATCTTCTTTCAGAGGCCAGCGTGCTGACTGTTGAAAAGCGCGGGCGGGTTTATGTGGCTGCCGTGCTGGTATTAAGCCGCAGCGGAGAACAGTTATTGGATGCGCAAGGTCAGGCAGCGCTGCTGAATAATTTTCGTCAGAGCCTGCGCAGCTGGGTATCCCCCGTTGCGCTGCCGCGATACTGGCGCATTGTTCCGGCGATCCCCCTTAACCAGCAAGGCAAACGCTCGGCTGCTGAACTACAGGAAATGTTTTTATGATTATGCCTGACGTGCTGAACCAGCAACTCACCAGCGAAACCAGCATGCTTCTTACGTTCAGGTTGCCTGCACAATTACTCTGGTTCAGGGGCCATTTCCCGTCGTCGCCAATCCTTCCTGGCGTGACACAGGTGAACTGGGTCATTAACTACGCAGATACGATTTTGGGAATGAATAAAGCGTTTGCTGGTATGGAAGTGGTGAAGTTCCAGCGGCCACTTTTACCTGAAGAAATCGTAGATTTGCACATCGACTGGCTTAAAGAAAAAAACCAGCTGGTATTCCGATACAGCGTAGGTGATGCCGTCGCCAGCAGTGGGAAAATCACATTATGTCCATGATCCCGCCAGCCCCATTTTCTCCCTGCCTGATTATTCCTTGCTACAACCACGGGCCGATGATGGCCGGTGTTTTGGAAAGCCTCCGGCCTTTCGATCTGCCCTGTATCGTGGTGGACGATGGCAGCGACGCGCAAACCGCAGACGAGCTACAACGTCTGGCTTGCATCACACCATGGATGAGTCTGACGCGCTTACCGGCAAATCAGGGAAAGGGAGGTGCCGTGATGGCGGCGCTGCGGCTGGCTGCTGAAAAAGGCTTCACTCATGCACTACAGGTTGACGCCGACGGTCAGCATCAGCTTTCTGACGTCCCCGCAATGCTGGCGGAAGCCAGAAACTACCCGGATTGTCTGATCTCCGGTCAGCCGGTTTACGATGACAGCGTGCCGAAATCGCGTCTCTATGGCCGCTATATCACGCATTTCTGGGTATGGATCGAAACCCTGTCGTTCTCAGTAAAAGACAGCATGTGCGGCTTCCGCGTTTATCCTCTCAGGCCTTGCCTGCAACTGATGGAGAAAAAGGCGCTGGGTTTGCGGATGGATTTCGATACAGAAATCATGGTGCGTCTTTACTGGCAGGGCACGCACAGTCGTTTTCTGCCCACGCGGGTGACTTACCCCGAAGATGGCCTCTCGCATTTCGATGCCGTGAAGGACAACCTGCAAATTTCGTGGATGCACACCCGGCTGTTTTTTGGCATGTTGCCGCGCATTCCTTATTTGTTGAGCCAGCGTAAAGACCGGCCGGAACACTGGTCAGTGACTCAGGAACGCAAAGGATTATGGGGCATTCGCCTGATGCTGGCGGTTTACCGGACGCTGGGCTACAAAGCTTTTCGTCTGCTACTTTATCCGGTCATCACTTATTTTTGGCTCACTGGCCGCAAACAGCGCAATGCCTCTGCGAACTGGCTTGCACATGTGCGTACCACAGCCGCACAGCGCAACATTACCCTGCCTTATCCGCTGAGTACGTTCCGCCATTTCATGCGCTTTGGTGAATCTATGCTGAGTAAACTGGCGAGCTGGCAGGGCGATAAAACCCTGACAGACGCGGTGCTGGTCAATCCCGAAATTTGTGAATCACATATTGCCTCCGGCCGTGGCACGCTGATCCTCGCTTCACATCTGGGCGACATCGAATCCTGCCGGGCGATTGGTGCGCTCAATTACCGGATCACCGTCAATGCGCTGGTGTTTACCGAACACGCCGAACGGTTCAATCAGGTGATGAAAGAAATTAATCCGCAGGCGGTGGTTAATCTCATTCAGGTCAGCCAGATGGGGCCGGAAACAGCTATTTTATTGCAGGAAAAACTGGATGCCGGTGAATGGGTAGCGATTGTCGGTGACCGCACGTCTGCCAGCCAGCATCAGCGCGGGGAGCATTCCCGCATCATTTACAGCGAGTTTCTGGGCCAGCCCGCGGCCTTCCCGCAAGGGCCTTTTATTCTGGCTGCGGCGCTGCGTGCGCCGGTCATGCTGATGTTTGGCATCATGCAGCAACAGCGGCTGCATATTTACTGCGAATCTTTTGCGGATCCCCTGATCCTTCCGCGCGGCAAGCGTCTGCCTGCGCTGCAGGCCGCTGTCGATCACTATGCCACACGGCTGGAATATTACAGCCTGCTCGCGCCGCACGACTGGTTCAATTTTTATGATTTCTGGCAGCATCCCGCGGATGTCGCCCCTGACAGGAAACCTGACTGATATGACTTCCAAACTTGATCCGCGTTTTAACGATCCGCGATTTTCCACCCGTGTCGAAATCACTGTGCCTTTCCATGATGCCGATGCGATGGGCGTGGTCTGGCACGGCAACTATTTCCGTTATCTGGAAGTCGCGCGCGAGCAGTTACTCAAACAGTTTGATTACGGTTACCGTCAGATGGAGGCATCCGGTTATGTCTGGCCGATTGTGGATACCCGCCTGAAATACATCGCACCGGTGCTCTTTGAGCAGCGTATTGCGGTTCATGCTCAGCTTGAGGAAATTGAAAATCGTCTGCGTATCGGCTATCAGATTTATGACATCGAAACCGGTAAACGCACGACGACGGGTTACACATTGCAGGTCGCGGTAGATGCCACCACGAAAGAAATGTGCTTCGTCTCGCCGCAGGTGCTTTTCGATAAAACAGGAGTCAGTCTGTGAAAGCTTTTCTGTTCCTCGTACTGACCTTCTTAAGCGTAACCGCGCACGCCGTCACGCTGGAAGAATTACAGCAACGCTTCAGTCAGGTGCCGGTATTGCGTGCTGATTTTGCGCAGCAAAGAACCATCAGCGGGATGGCACAACCGCTCAATTCCAGCGGCAATCTGCTGATTGCTCAGCAGCAGGGGTTGTGGTGGCAGCAGGAAAAACCGTTCAGCCTGACGTTATTGCTGACAGAAAAACGCATGGTACAAATCATGGCGGGGCAGGAACCGCAGGTAGTGACGGCAGATAATAACCCGCAGATGTTCCAGTTCAACTCCTTGCTCAGCGCGCTGTTCCACGCAGACCGCAAAGTGCTGGAAGAAAACTTTGCTCTCGATTTTAAAGATTTGGGCAAAGGTGCCTGGAAACTCGTCCTGACGCCTAAAGTGTCACCGCTGAACCGACTGTTCCGCAGCATCACGCTTAATGGCGAAACTTTCCTGAACAATATTGATATCAATGATATGCAGGGCGATGCCACACACATTCGTTTCTTCAATCAGAAAACGACGCCTGCCACGCTGACCGACGCCGAGAAACGCCATTTTGCATCCTGATCTTCACAGAAAACTGGCGCAAAGCTGGCTGCTGATTATCGCGTTGATGGTGGCGGCACTGTTCTGGTTGCTGCCGCGCAGTCAGATTAACAGCAGCGTGCTGGCGCTTTTGCCTCAGCAGCAGACGGCGGATGTTCCTCAGGCATTTTCTGACGGATTCACGCAGCGGCTGGACAGGCAATTGATGTGGCTGGTCAGTCCGCCGCCGGGGGCCGGGGTTCAGCCCGCCAATGACTGGCTTACGCAACTGCAAACGTTGCCGGAGCTGAATCGGATCGCAGGGCCGATGGATGCGCAGCGTCAGCAGGAGTGGGGCGCTTTCTTCTTCAAACATCGCAATGCGTTGCTTGATGACGCGACGCGCCAGCGCCTGAAATCGGGCGCTGAGGCACAAAGTCAGTGGATCCTCGGTCAGGTCTATTCGGCGTTTTCAGGCGTCAGTGGCAAAGAACTGGCAAACGATCCGCTGCTGCTGGTGCGTGCTTCGCAAATGGCGCAACAGCAAAACAGCGCCGGTATGACGCTGGATCAGGGCTGGCTGATGGCCCGCGATAAACAGGGCCGTAACTGGTACCTGCTGCACGGTGAGCTGAAAGCCTCTTCGTATGACATCACCTCGGCAAAACACACAGTGGCGGCGCTCAGTGCGGCGAAAGATGCGTTTGAAGCACGCTGGCCGGGCGCGAAAGTCCTCGAGCGCGGCACGATTTTCTACAGTAATTATGCCAGTCAGCAGGCTGAGCACGATCTCTCCACGATTGGCGCGGCATCAGTGCTGGGCGTGTTTGCGCTGATCTTACTGATGTTCCGCTCTGTCCTGCCGTTGTTGCTCAGCCTGCTATCTGTCGCTATCGGCGCGCTGTCTGGCACCGTTTTTACCTTATGGATATTTGGCGAAATTCACGTGATGACGATGGTGCTGAGTACCAGCATTGTCGGCATTTCCGCCGACTATACGTTGTACTTCCTGACGGAACGGCGTGTACACGGTGAGGTGAATTCCCCGCTGGAAAGTCTGAAAAAGCTCTTCCCCGCCTTATCTGTGGCGCTGCTGACCACGGTGGCCGCCTATCTGATGTTGCTGATTGCGCCGTTCCCCGGCCTGCAACAGCTGGCCGTTTTTGCCGCCGCCGGGCTGAGTGCCGCCTGCATCACCGTAATGTGCTGGTATCCGTATTTATCGAAGCGTTTGCCGGTCGGGCCAGCCCCGGGACTGGCGATCATCATGCGCTGGTTGCTGGCGTGGCGCAGCCGCAAAGCCGTTAGGTTCGGATTACCCTTGCTGGTTTTAGTGCTGGTGGTGGCCGGAATATCGCGGCTGAAAATCAATGATGACATCGCCGATCTGCAATCCCTTCCTGCGGATTTACAGCAGCAGGAACAGCAGATCGCCGCGCTGACCGGACAGACCAATGATCAGAAATGGCTGCTGGTGTATGGCGACAGCGCAGAACAGACACTGCAACGTCTGGAAGCTTTGCGGCCAAAGCTGGCGCAGGCTAAAGAGAAGGGCGTAATTGACGGATTCCGGGCGCTCAGCCTGCCTTCACAAGCACAACAGCAGCGCGATTTATCCCTGCTCCGCCAGCGCACCCCGCAAATTATTGCGCAGTTGCAGCAGGCGGGGGTGACGGTGGCGAACCCTGATCTCAATGCGCAAAAGGTTGATGTGCCGCAATGGCTTAACAGTGTGGTAAGCGAGGGCTGGCGTTTGCTGTGGCTGACGCTGCCGGACGGGCGCAGCGCCACGTTAATTCCGGTGAGCGGCGTGCATGACAGCGCAGCGATGGCGGCGCTGGCGGCTTCCACACCTGGAACGGGCTGGATCGACCGCAAAACAGAATTCAGCAGCCTTTTCTCACAATACCGCGTTTATCTGACGTATCTGCTGGCGCTGGGTGTGGCGGTCATTGCGGCTATTTATCTCTGGCGTTTTCGTCTGCCGCACGGGCTGATTTGCCTGGTGCCGACGCTGCTTTCGCTCGGAATGGGCGTCGCGGCGCTGGGTTTCAGCGGTCACAACCTTAATCTTTTCTCCCTGCTGGCGCTGATCCTGGTGCTGGGGATTGGCATCAATTACACCCTGTTTTTCACCAATCCGCGCGGCACGCCCACCACATCAATGTTTGCTATTTTCATGGCCGTGGTGACGACATTACTGACGTTTGGCATGCTGGTGTTCAGCTCGACACAGGCGATCAGCAGTTTCGGAATCGTACTGAGCGCCGGTATATTAACGGCTTTCCTGCTGTCGCCACTGACCTTGCCGGCAAAAAAACGAGGACGTAAAAAATGACCCGATTGATGTGGCCGGTGCTGGCGCTTCTGATCTTAATGCTGGGCGGTTGTGCGATAAATTCCCCTTCCGGTACTGAGCCTCAGGCGTGGCTAAAACGCGGCGTTCAGGTGAAACTTCCCGCCCCCTTATTAGATAAGCCGGTCAGTCAGCAACAGTTACTGACGGCTACCGTCAACGGCAAACAGCAGTCATTGCTGGTGCTGCTTAATGCGGATGGCAAATCGCTGCAACTGGCCGGATTGTCTCCGCTTGGGATCCGCCTGTTCAAAGTGGTCTACGATCAAACAGGCATCCACACCGGGCAGGCGATAAAAATTGAGGGTTTACCTCCCGCTAATCAGGTTCTGGCCGATATTATGTTGAGCTACTGGCCGGTACAGAGCTGGCAACCGTTGCTGCCAGCGGGCTGGACGTTCGATGAGCAGCCTTTGCGCCGGACATTACTGGATAACGAAGGCCATGCCATCACCCGTATTGATTACGTGACGCAGGGCGGAACGCGTCAGCCTGTTTCGATTACTCAGATGGCGTTTCACTACCAGATAACTATCCAGAATGTCGGTGAATAACATGATCTACTTTTCGGCCGTGGGCATGGTTAACGCGCTGGGAAATAACAACGCGCAAATCGCAGCCAGCCTGATGGCGGGCGTAGCGCCGGGTATGACCGTGCAGGAAGGCTGGCTGACGGAAGACCGGCCTGTCTGGCTGGGCAGTGTGACGGGTGACTTGCCTGCCATCCCGGCAGATCTCTCTGCGCACCGCAGCCGCAATAATCAGCTGTTACTGGCCGCGCTGGCGCAAATTGAAGCGCCGGTAAATGACGCGATCGCCCGTTATGGCAAAGATCGCGTGGCAATCGTAATGGGCACCAGCACGTCAGGCATTGCTGAAGGTGAAGACGCGGTACGCTATCTTCAGCAGTATGGTGAATTCCCTGCGGGTTATGACTATCAGCAACAGGAGCTGGGTGATCCTTCAGAGTTTATGGCGCAACTGCTGGATCTGAGTGGTCCTGCCTATACCTTATCGACGGCCTGTTCTTCCAGTGCGAAAGCGATTATCAGCGGAAAACGCCTGATTGAATCCGGGCTGGCTGATGCCGCGCTGGTCGGCGGGGCTGACAGTTTGTGCCGGATGCCGGTAAACGGCTTTAACAGTCTGGAATCTTATTCCCGCGGTCATTGCACGCCATTTGGGCAAAACCGCGATGGGATCAATATCGGTGAGGCATCAGCCCTGATTTTGCTGACACGTGAACCGGCAGATATTGCGCTGCTTGGTGCCGGTGAATCATCAGATGCCTGGCATATGTCTGCGCCGCATCCTGAAGGGCTGGGCGCCGAACGTGCCATTGTTATGGCGTTAGAACAGGCCGGTCTGCGTCCCGCGGATGTGGGCTACATCAATGCACATGGCACTGCCACGCCGCTTAACGATCAGGTGGAAGCCGCGGTGATCCACCGGCTGTTTGGCAACCGGACGCCGTGTAGTTCTACCAAACACCTCACCGGTCATACGCTGGGTGCGGCGGGCGCAACGGAAGCGGCGCTGAGCTGGCTTATCCTCACGCAACATCTTGCGTTGCCCCGACAGGATTTCAGCATAACGCCGCGGGATATCAGCCTGCCGGATATCCGTCTGGTGGAAACCACAGTAATGGCGGAGAAACCGGTCATTTTATCCAACTCCTTTGCTTTTGGCGGCAATAACGCCAGCCTGGTGATCGGAAGACCGTCATGAATGCCTTAAACGCAGCAGATTATTTACCGCATGAATCGCCGATGGTGTTGCTGGAAAACATCATCGACGTGACAGAAGAAACGGCGTTGTGCAGCGTCGTGGTTTCAGAAAACGGCGTGCTGGCACCGTTTCTCAATGCCCGGGGTGCGTTGCCCGCGTGGTACGCCATTGAGCTCATCGCGCAAACTATTGGCGTGTGGAGTGGCTGGCACGGCGCGCAGAGCGGGTTATCGCCGCAGGTAGGCATGCTGCTGGGCGGCAGAGCGATAAAATGCAGCGTGCCGGAATTTACAGCAGGCAGTGAATTACGGATAAGCGTGGCGATGGTATTGCGCGACGAAAAACTCGCCAGCTTTGAAGGCGTTATCTGCATTAAACGAGAACAAGACAACCTTCAGGTTGCACAGGGAAGGCTGAATACGTACCAGCCAGACAAGGATGAATTGATTAAATTGACACAGGGGAAACTGGAATGACGCGTTCGGTATTAGTGACCGGTGCCAGCAAGGGGATCGGCAAAGCCATTGCCTGTCGGCTGGCAGGTGAGGGTTTTTTGGTAGTCATTCACTACCACAGCGATCAAGCAGGTGCAGAAAACACCCTGCAACAAATAACTGAAAATGGCGGTAGCGGGCGCATTGTGCAGTTCGACATCAGCAACCGCCAGCAGTGCCGCGACGTGATCGACGCGGACATAGAAGCGCATGGTGCGTATTGCGGTGTGATTAATAACGCCGGTATTACCCGCGACGGGGCGTTTCCTGCGCTGACTGACGAAGACTGGGACGGCGTGATCCACACTAATCTCGACAGTTTCTACAATGTTTTACACCCCTGCGTAATGCCGATGATCGGCCTGCGTCAGGGCGGGCGCATTATCGCACTTTCCTCGGTTTCCGGTATCACGGGCAACCGCGGTCAGGTCAATTACAGTGCGGCCAAAGCCGGGATTATCGGCGCCTGCAAGGCGCTGTCGCTGGAGCTGGCGAAACGCAAAATCACCGTCAACTGTATTGCGCCGGGGCTGATCGACACCGGTATGCTCGACATGGAACAGCCGGCGCTGGATGCTGCCATGAGCATGATCCCACTTAAACGTATGGGACGTGCCGAAGAAGTCGCCGGATTGGCGAGCTATCTGATGTCGGATATCGCGGGCTATGTGACACGCCAGGTAATCTCCATCAACGGAGGCATGGTATGAGTCATCGTGTAGTGATCACCGGCATGAAAGGGGTTACGGCATTCGGCAACCACTGGGACGAGGTTTCTGCCCGTCTGCAGCAGGGTAAAAATGCCGTTCGTCATATGGATGAATGGTTGATCTACCAGGGTCTGAACACTCATCTGGGCGCACCGGTGGATGATTTTGTGTTGCCTGCGCACTACACCCGCAAACGTATCCGCTCGATGGGGCGCGTCTCGTTACTTTCAACGCGTGCAGTGGAACTGGCGCTGGAACAGGCCGGTTTGCTGGAGGATCCGGTTCTGACCGATGGCGAGACCGGCATTGCGTTCGGATCATCGACCGGCAGCACCGGTCCGGTGAGTGAATTCGCCACCATGCTGACGGAGAAGCACACCAATAACATCACCGGCACGACGTATGTGCAGATGATGCCGCACACCACGGCCGTGAATGCAGGATTGTTCTTCGGGCTGAAAGGGCGTGTTATCCCGACGTCCAGCGCCTGTACCTCCGGCAGTCAGGCCATCGGTTATGCCTATGAAGCGATCAAACACGGTTACCAGACTGTGATGGTGGCGGGCGGTGCGGAAGAAATCTGCCCGTCTGAAGCCGCCGTGTTCGACACGCTGTTCGCCACCAGCCAGCAGAATGATCACCCTGAACTTTCGCCGCGTCCGTTTGACACACAGCGTGACGGTCTGGTCATTGGCGAAGGCGCCGGGGCGCTTATTCTTGAGTCGCTCGAACATGCACAGGCGCGGGGCGCGAAAATTTACGCTGAAATCGTCGGATTCGCCACCAACTGCGACGCGGCGCATATTACCCAGCCGCAGCAATCCACCATGCAGATTTGTATCGAAAAAGCGCTGAAAAATGCCGGTATTCCTGCTTCTGAAATTGGCTATATCAGTGCGCATGGCACGGCAACGGATCGCGGCGATATCGCGGAAAGTCACGCAACTGCTGCCGTGTTTGGTAATCAGACGGCCATTTCATCGCTGAAAAGTTACTTCGGCCATACGCTCGGTGCCTGTGGTGCTTTGGAAGCGTGGATGTCGCTGGAAATGATGCGTGAAGACCGGTTTGTGCCGACCATCAACCTGACGCAGCCGGATCCGCTTTGCGGCGAACTGGACTACATCATGGGTGAATCGCGCCATATTCAGACTGAATTTATTCAGTCGAATAACTTTGCATTCGGTGGGATCAACACCTCTTTAGTTTTCCGTCGCTGGCCGTAAACAATGAACTCTGCGCGTCTCATCACTGCATCGCTGGATGATCCTTTTTCGTTGTCCCGCTTGTCCGCAGACATGATGGACAAAAGTGCCGCAATGAACCCCGCCCGCCGCCAGCAATGGCGTGCGGGCAGGGTGCTGCTGGCCGAAGCATTGTCCGTTTTCTGCGGTTGTGAGACCTTGCCGGAACTGCAGTTTTCCGCGCACGGAAAACCCTTTTTTGCCGATGTATCCCTGCCGCATTTTTCTCTCAGCCACAGCAAAAATCATCTGCAACTGCTGCTATGTCAGGCGGGTGAAGCCGGAGGCGATGTGGAGCAAATGCGTCCGCGGCGTCGTTATCATGACGTCGCCCGCGAAGCATTCAGTGACACTGAATTTCTGTGGCTGATGGAACAAGCGGAACCGCAAATGGCGTTCTGGCAACTGTGGTGTCTGCGTGAAGCGTGGCTGAAACAGCAGGGCGGCAGCGTGTGGCAGATGGACCGGATCCGCCTCGAACCGGTCTTCAGGTCTTTTACGTCTGAACCCGCCACGGACACGCAGTTATGGTATTTAGCCGATGGTTCTGAGATGCGTGCGCTGGCGCTGCCTGCGGGTGTTTCAGAACTTGAAGAATATGCTTTTAACGCGGCTTCCGGTGATTTTATGCCACTGGCCTCCCGGCCATGGTCGCAATTTTTCTCCCGCTGATTATTGCGTTCAAATCAAAAGTCTTCTGGCAAAGCGGTCGTTTTTATCCATGAACGTGCAGTTCATACTCTCTCCAAGATTTATCACCCTGAAAAATTAAAAGAGAGAACACTATGAGCATTCCTGCCTTCGGTTTGGGCACATTCCGCCTGAAAGATGACGTCGTCAAAGCGTCTGTTGCCACCGCCGTGGAACTGGGTTATCGCGCCATTGATACCGCACAGATTTATGACAACGAAGCCGCCGTCGGCGATGCGCTGGCTGAGAGCGGCGTCGCGCGCGAAGAACTCTACATCACCACCAAAATCTGGATTGAAAACCTGGCGGCTGACAAGGTCATCGACAGCCTGAAAGAGAGCCTGCGTAAACTGAAAACAGATTATGTCGATCTGACGCTGATCCACTGGCCGTCTCCGGACTAGGCCGTCAGCGTGGCAGAAACGATGCACGCACTGGTGGAAGCGAAGAAAATGGGCCTGACCCGCGAAATCGGTATTTCCAACTTTACTGTCGCGCTGATGCAGGAAGCGATCGACGCCGTGGGCGCGGATCAGATTGCGACTAACCAGATCGAACTGTCTCCGTTCCTGCAAAACCAGACCGTGGTCGATTTCGCTCGTCAGAACAGTATTGCCGTAACGTCTTATATGACGCTGGCCTACGGTGACGCGCTGAAAGACGCGACGATTATTGAGATTGCCGGCCGCCATCATGCGACGCCTGCGCAGGTCGTGCTGGCCTGGGCATTGCAGCTGGGTTACGCGGTTATTCCGTCATCGACCAAACGCGAAAACCTGCAAAGTAATCTGCTGGCGCAAAACCTGACGCTGACAGATAACGACATGCAGCAGATCGCTGCGCTGGAACGCAACGGCCGTCTGGTCAGCCCTGAAGGTCTGGCGCCAAAGTGGGATTGATCCTTACACGCTTCCCCCTGCGAAGGGGGATATTCAGCTCCCGCGTGTTCCCAGCTTTTCACTCAGAAAATCAATAAAACACCGGATCCTTGTGCTGACCGTCTGATCGCTGTAATACACCGCGTGGAATGGCATGGCGATACGCAGGGTATCCGGTACCAGCAGTTTCACCAGATCTCCCCGTGCAACATCCTCATCGGTCATAAAATCCGACAGACAGGCAATGCCGTTGCCCTGTAAACACAATCTGCGCAGTGTCTCACCGCTTCCTGAGCTGATAAACGGTGTGACCGTCAGCTGCTGGCCATCCGCGCACAGCAGTGGCCATTTGTTCAGCGCCACCACTTCGTTAAAACCCAGACATCGGTGTTTCAGCAGATCATCAGCGCTTTGCGGCGTTCCCCATTTTTTCAGGTAATCCGGCGACGCCAGCACGCTGCGATAGCTGAGCATCAGCTTGCGCGCCCGCAGGCTGGAATCTTCCAGCTCACCGACGCGGATCGCCACATCCACTTTATGGTCGATCAGATTGATATTGCTCTCGGAAGAAAAAAGCGCGAGCGACATCTTCGGGAATCGTTCGGTGAATTCTGCCACCAGCGGCGAAATGATGTGCAAAATAACCGGCGTCGCTGCATCGATGCGTAAAACCCCCTGCGGATCGTCGCGGTTCTCCAGCAAATCGTCTTCGGCTGCCGCCATTTCATGCAGGATCTTCTGTACGCGGACGAAATAGCGCTCGCCTTCGTGCGTCAGGCTGATCTGACGCGTGGTGCGGTTGAGCAGGGTGATGCCCAGTTTTTGCTCAAGACGTTTCAACGTCCGGCTGACCACGGAATTATCCTGTCCCAGCTGTTCTGCCGCGCGGCTGAAACTGCCGCTTTCCACCACCGTGACAAAGGTAATCAACTCTTCAGAACTGGCTCGCATTGTTGTTACTCCAGCATAAATAAATTGATATTTTGGTTATTTCTGTCATTTAAGCACAAGCCGATAATAGCCGCCATCAAATCGACATTCATGTGGAGTAAAGGTTATGCCGCTTGCACTATTAGCACTGACCATCAGTGCGTTCGCTATAGGAACAACAGAGTTTGTTATCGTCGGCCTGGTGCCGACCATCGCACAGCAACTGGGCGTTTCAGTCCCGTCCGCCGGTTTGCTGGTGTCCATTTACGCGCTCGGCGTGGCGATTGGCGCACCGGTTCTGACCGCACTGACGGGCCGCGTACCGCGCAAAACGTTGCTGATTGGTCTGATGGTGCTGTTCACGCTGGGTAACCTGCTGGCGTGGCAGTCACCGAATTACAGCACGCTGGTGATGGCGCGTCTGCTTACCGGCCTGGCGCATGGTGTGTTCTTCTCTATTGGCTCGACCATTGCCACCAGTCTGGTGTCGAAAGAAAAAGCGGCTTCTGCCATCGCGCTGATGTTTGGTGGTCTGACCGTGGCACTGGTGACGGGTGTGCCGCTCGGGACATTTATCGGTCAGCATTTCGGCTGGCGTGAAACTTTCCTCGCGGTGTCGCTGATTGGTGTCGTTGCCATTATCGCCAGCGCGATCCTGGTACCGAATAACATCAAAAACAAAGCGGCAGCGCGTATTGCCGATCAGGTCAAAGTGCTGATGAACCCGCGTCTGTTACTGATTTACGCCATCACCGCGCTGGGTTACGGCGGCGTATTCACTACGTTCACGTTTCTTGCGCCGATGATGCAGGAACAGGCCGGTTTCTCCGCCAGTATGGTCAGCTGGATCCTGCTGGCGTATGGCGTGTCGGTTGCCATCGGCAATATCTGGGGCGGCAAACTGGCTGACCGCCACGGAGCCGTTAAAGCGCTGACGATTATTTTTGCCGCACTTGCCGCGCTGTTGCTGATTTTCCAGTTCACTTCAGGTTTCTGTATTCCGGCGTTGATCACGCTGCTGGTGATGGGTATTTTCGCCTTCGGCAACGTACCGGGATTGCAGGTTTACGTGGTGCAGAAAGCCGAAGAGGTAACGCCGAATGCGGTCGATGTGGCGTCTGGTCTGAACATCGCAGCATTTAACGTCGGTATCGCTTTAGGTTCGGTGATTGGCGGGCAGGTGGTTTCCACGATTGGTCTGGCGCAAACGCCGTGGATTGGTGCGGTGATCGTCGCGGGTGCGCTGTTACTTATCCGTCTGAGCGGGCATCTCGACCGCAAGCCGAAAGCGGCGCTGGCCTGATTTATCCTGCATTCTGTGTCTTCACGGCTCGCTTCGGCGGGCCGTTTTCGTTTTTGTGCTAGCCTGTAGATGTGACCAGGTTGTATACCAATGTAAACAGATTTGGCCTGAGCGCCTGCGGGCGTATACTGAACTTTCGCTGTGGGAATCTCTCTCATATAGCAACGATATAACGGGTAAACAGGCGATTAGCGTGCGGAAAAAAACATATGCAATGAGGTATGTCGCAGGTCAGCCCGCTGAGCAAATCTTTCCGGGTGCCCTCGCACATTTAGGGCCGGATTTGCCGCCGGGTGCTGCGCTACCCAACTCGAATATTCTGCGCGTCATGGTGTGGAATATCTTTAAACAGCAGCGGGCTGACTGGTTGTCAGTTCTGCGCGATTACGGCAAAGATGCGCAACTGGTGTTACTTCAGGAGGCGCAGACGACGCCCGAACTGATCCGCTTTGCCACATCCAACTATCTGGCTGCCGATCAGGTGCCGGCGTTTATGCTGCCTCAGCACCCCTCTGGCGTGATGACACTCTCTGCGGCGCATCCGGTTTATTGTTGCCCGCTGCGTGAGCGTGAGCCGCTGCTGAGGCTGTCTAAATCGGCATTAGTGACTGTCTATCCGCTTCTGGATGGTCGTTTGCTGATGGTGGTGAATATTCATGCCGTCAATTTCAGCATCGGTATCGACGTCTACAGCAAACAGCTCGACCCGATTGGTGAGCAGATTGCTAACCATAAAGGGCCAGTGATTATGGCGGGGGATTTCAACGCCTGGAGCAAACAGCGTATTAACGCGCTGTATGGCTTTGCGGGGAATATCCATCTGGAGGAAGTGCGTTTTCCTTCTGACTACCGTAAGCGGGCGTTCGGCAGGCCGCTGGATTTCATCTTTTACCGTGACCTGAGCGTCACCAGTGCGTCGGTGATGGAAACGCGGGCTTCAGACCACAACCCGTTGCGGGTTGAGTTTATGGCAAGTAAACCGCTGGCGTTGTAGTGCTTTTTTTGTCGATCAAAAGAATGCGGCTCAAAAGCACACAGTCAAAAAAAGCAGATATAAAAAAAGCACCCGGAATATTCAGGGTGCTTTTTTATTGCCGGTACCGTTACGAATCAGGTATCAGGACTCATCTTGTTGCTGACGAACAACGTTAACTTGTTGCCCGGCTGCAGGTTGTCGGCATTAGTGTTCCAGCGCATCACATCTTTGATGTTGACGCCGTGACGCTTGGCAATGCTCGACAATGAATCGCCCTTACGCACCTGATAAGTGATGCTGCCGCCATTGGCACTGGTATCGCTGACGCTGTTATCCGCCACCTGCAGTGTTTGCCCAACTTTTAACGCGCCTGCTGAGCGCAAATTGTTCCAACGCTGTAAATCACGGGTCTTCACATTCAGCCGGGCTGCAATGCCAGACAAGCTGTCGCCGGAGCGAACCTTGTACTGTTTTGCACCTGACGGAGTGTTGCTGGCCAGTTTGGTTTCCTGTACTGCGGCAATATCGCCATCAGCCAGTGAATCTTTTAACTGGTCGGCATGCGCCTTCGGCAGAACGATGTAATGCGGGCCATTCGGCGCGGTTACATTTTTCTTGTAGCCAGTGTTAAACGACTTGAGCTTGGTCAGGGACATGCCCGCCATCTCCGCCGCCTGGGTCAGTTGCATCTGCTGTCCAACTTCAACACGCGCCAGGGCACGGTCTTCACTCGGTTTCGGCAGACTAATACCGTATTTTTTACTGTGCTTGAGAATGTCGCTCAGGGCTAACATCTTCGGCACATAAATCGATGTTTCACGTGGAAGCGCCAGCGCCCAGAAGTCAGTCGAACGACCCTTAGCTTTGTTCGCTTTCACCGCTTGCATTACGCGGCCTTCACCACTGTTATACGCAGCAACGGTCAGTAACCAGTCGCCACCAAACATCTTGTTCAGGCGTTGCATCATATCAAGCGCAGCAGTTGTCGAAGCCACAACATCGCGGCGACCGTCATACCACTGGTTTTGTTTCAAACCATAGTTTCGACCCGTTTGAGGCACAATCTGCCACAACCCTGCAGCGTTAGCTGATGAGGTTGCTTTAGGGTCAAAAGCGCTCTCCACTATGGGTAGCAGTACCAGTTCCATCGGCATATTACGTTTCTTAATCTGCTCGGTGATCCAGTACATGTACGGCTCTGCCCGTAATGTTACATCGTGGAGATAGCTCTTATTCTTTAAATATTTAACTCTTTGTTCGCGGATCCGGGGATTATCCGGAACCTTCATCTTCAGCTCGTCGCCTATGAAGTTCCACAAATTTTGTTGGGAGACGGTGTCGTTTCCATCCAACCATCCCCCAGAGGCCGCACGGCCATCATCTGTGTACTGTCCTGCTTCACTTTGACTTGCTGAAGACAAACTCTGTGCATGTTGTTCCGGTACCTTCACGCCCTGCCTGGACGCCTGGCAACCTGTGAGCAACATGGAGGCGATTATTAGGATCGCGTTTGCCTTCATGTGTGTGTCATAGTTGCTTAAAAGACGAGCGATAATACTTTGCTTCGAAAAAAAACACAACCTTTGGGGCTAAAAGGTGTCTTTCAGTGCCCTTAATTGTGCGAAAACCTGCCAGTCAGGCTTTAAGGAACCGTTAAGGTTTAATTTGTTTTGTAAATCAACATCATCGCAACGTAAAAAGAGGTTAATTTTACGCTCAAGACCGAGGGTTGAAGGCAGGGAAGATTGTCCCTTTTCACGCATTTGTTGCACTTTGTGCTCATGAGAATGAATATCATGATCCTCCGGTAAAATGGAGCGCGCAAACTTAAGATTTGAGAGAGTGTACTCGTGTGCAGCACAGACTAATGTTTCATCAGGCAGGGCTGCTAAGCGTTGAAACGACTGGTACATTTGCTCCGGCGTCCCTTCGAACAAACGGCCACATCCGGCGGAAAACATCGTGTCTCCGCAGAAAAGATAAGGTGCGCTATAGTATGAAATGTGACCAAGAGTGTGCCCGGGCGTAGCAAAGATCTGCCATTCCAGACCGCCAATTACCAATTTATCGCCGTTTTTAAGACTAATCTGACTAAATTTGTTCTCAGTTTCGTGAGGTCCGTACACTTTCAGACCCGGAAAATGGCTGCAAATCTCATCAACACCCCCAACATGGTCGTGATGATGATGCGTCAGGAGGATAGCCGTCGGGGTTAAATTATCCTTTTTCAGCGCGGCTAAAACCGGCGCTGCTTCACCGGGATCGACAATCAGGCAATGCCCTTGCTGGTCATCGAGCATCCAAATGTAATTGTCCTGCAAGGCAGGAATACTGATAAGATTCATGGCAACCTCTCTTTGGCAACTGCTTGAAAGAAGATAACAAACTATGCGACCAGCCCGCGCCCGTAAGAAAATAGTTGCACCGGCTTCATGGGAAGATATTCCATGCGGCGACTACTACCGTGCCGCGCTTGAGCAACAACTGCAACCCTGGTGGGGCAAACTTTACGGGTTCCACCTGCTGAAAATCGGCGCATTAAGTGCCGAAATCGATGCTCAGGCCTGTCCGATCTCGCATCAGGTGAACTTCGCACCGGAAGGCGAGGGGCTGCATGTTCAGGGCGATCCTTACTATTTACCGTTTGCGGCAAAATCGGTGGATGCCTGCCTGCTCAGCCATACGCTGGCTTACGCGGATGACCCGCACCGCATACTGCGTGAAGTGGATCGCGTGCTGATTGATGACGGCTGGATGGTGCTCAGCAGCTTTAATCCGCTCAGTCTTTTAGGTATCGGCAAACTGATGCCGGTGTTTCGTAAACGCCAGCCTTACAGCAGCCGTTTATTTACCCAGATGCGTCTGCTCGACTGGCTGTCTTTGCTCAATTATGAAGTGATGGTTCACCGGCGTTTTCACGTGCTGCCGTGGAAAAAGAATGGCGGAAAATTACTGAGTACGCATCTTCCTGCGCTGGGATGTATGACGCTGATCATTGCCCGAAAAAGGACTTTCCCGCTGACACCGACCGCGAAAAAAGTCCTCGCACAGAAACAAAAAATACCGCAGGCCGTAGGTGCGACCAAGAGTTACCGGGAAGAACATCGGGATTGAGTTGAGAAGAGAATGACCAACGCGCAGCCGTTTAATTCTCAGCCTGATAACCCACATCTTCCAGCGTCGGATTCCCCGCCGCTTCTTTCGCCAGCACGTCGCACCGCTCATTCTCAGGGTGCCCGGCGTGGCCTTTGACCCACATCCAGTTCAGCTGATGCGTCTGGATCGCGGCGTCGAGACGTTTCCATAAATCGACGTTTTTCACCGGTTTTTTGTCTGCTGTTTTCCAGCCACGTTTTTTCCAGTTGTGGATCCAGGTGGTAATGCCCTGGCGCACATACTGGCTGTCGGTGCTCAGCGTCACTTCGCAGGGCGTGCTCAATGCTTCAAGCGCCACAATCGCCGCCATCATTTCCATGCGGTTATTGGTGGTCAGACGAAAACCCGCGCTGAACTCTTTTTCGTGTTGCTTATAGCGTAAAATCGCGCCGAAACCGCCGGGGCCGGGATTACCCAGGCAGGAGCCGTCGGTGAAAATTTCTACCTGTTTGGTCATATCTGGCAGGCTCTGTCATCAAAAGTAAAAACCAAGTCTGACATAAACCGCCGTGCCGGGCACAGCAATATCTTGGGGTGTAACTGTCTGAAAGCGGGCGCTGAGGAGGCTTTGTAACAGGTTTGGGCATCAGTAATGACTCTTTTGGCTGGAGAGCGCTGTCTTTTGCAATATAATAGGAAACTGCAGAGTGCCAGTTCAAAACTCTGAGTGAGTTCCGACTTTCATGGTTTTTTCACTGCCAATTTTCCAATGCTTTAAGGATGTCTAATGAGAAATGTTACGGTTTCTGCAACACAAATGAGCTGCAGCTGGGATCTGGAAAAGAATATTGTTAACGCTGAGAAACTGGTTCGCCAGGCTCATTCTAAAGGCGCACAAGTTATTCTTATTCAGGAACTTTTTGCTGCGCCTTACTTCTGTATTGATCAGAGCCCTGAGCATTACAGCCTGGCACAGGAGCTGGATAACAGCCCGCTGATCCGCCATTTCTCTGCGCTGGCGAAAGAACTGGAAGTGGTACTGCCTCTGAGCTTCTTTGAAAAGTGCAATAACGCCTATTACAACTCGCTGGTCATGATTGATGCTGACGGCAGTGTGCTGGACGTTTATCGCAAAACTCACATTCCGAACGGCCCGGCCTATCAGGAAAAACAATTCTTCATTCCGGGCGACACTGGCTTCAAAGTGTGGAATACCCGTTATGCGAAAATCGGCGTGGGCATTTGCTGGGATCAATGGTTCCCGGAAACCGCACGTTGCCTGGCATTGCAGGGCGCAGAAATCATCTTCTATCCGACGGCGATCGGTTCAGAACCGGCGTACCCGGAAATCGACAGCCAGCCACACTGGACCCGCGTTCAGCAGGGCCACGCTGCGGCTAACCTGGTGCCGGTGATCGCCTCTAACCGTATCGGCACGGAAAAAAGCAAATTCATTCCTGATTATGAAATGACCTTCTACGGTTCTTCCTTCATTGCTGATCAGACCGGTGCGCTGGTTGAACAGGCCAACAAAACGGAAGAAGCCGTGCTGGTTCATACCTTTGATCTGGATGCTATTGCTGCACAGCGCGCATCGTGGGGTCTGTTCCGCGACCGTCGTCCTGAAATGTATGGCGCAATCGCGACATCCGACGGTTCAACAAGGAAATAACTGATGTCTTCTATTGATATCAATCCTCAGGCTGAAGGTTTTGCGATGCCCGCTGAATGGGCATCGCAGCAGGCTGTCTGGATGATCTGGCCTTACCGCACCGATAACTGGCGCTCGAACGGGCGTCCGGCACAGCTGGCTTTCGCCAATGTGGCGGCAGCGATTGCGACAAAAACGCCGGTATTTATGGCGGTTCCGGCAGCGGAAATGGCCAACGCACGCGAAGTGATGCCAGCGCAGATTACGCTGGTGGAAATGGAAAGCGACGACGCCTGGATGCGTGATACCGGCCCGACCATTGTGGTCAATCCGCAAGGCGAGCGTCTGGCTATCGACTGGACATTCAACGCCTGGGGCGGCTTCAACGGCGGTCTGTATTCGAGCTGGGAGCGTGACCAGCTGGTTGCCCGTCAGGTAGCGAACTATCAGCACATTCCTTATGTGTCGACGGATCTGGTGCTGGAAGGGGGCTCCATTCATGTGGACGGCGAAGGCACCTTGCTGACCACCGCAGAATGCCTGCTCAATCCGAACCGTAACCCTGATCTTTCCAAAGCTGACATTGAAGCGCAGTTGCAGAAATACCTCGGCGTGAAGCAATTCATCTGGCTGGAAGAGGGCGTATTCAACGACGAAACCGACGGACACATCGACAATATGTGCTGCTTCGTGCGTCCGGGTGAAGTCGCTTTGCACTGGACTGACGACGAGCAGGACCCGCAGTACGCGCGTTCTGCCGCAGCGTTAAAAGTGCTGGAAGCTTCGAAAGATGCCAAAGGGCGCAGCCTGAAAATCTGGAAAATGCCTTCGCCTCCTGTGATGCACGCCACCGCAGAAGAGACGATTGGGGTATTGCCGGGCACGGCGATTGAACGTGTGGAAGGCAACCGTCTGGCAGCGTCTTACGTCAATTACCTGATCAGCAATAACCACATCATTTTCCCGCTGCTCGATGCGAGAACCGATAAGCTGGCTGAAGCAATGTTTGCGCAAATGTATCCGGATTATAAAATCACTGGTATTCCGGCCCGTGAAATTCTTCTGGGTGGTGGTAACATCCACTGCATTACGCAGCAAATCCCCGCGTAAGATAAAGTGCCCGGCCGTGTCTCTTTGCGTGCCGGGCAGACTGTTTCTGCCATTGACTGTCAGCGTTGGAAAATGACCCATGGATTTACAAAACACATCTAACAGGATCGTCGTTCTCGATACCGAAACCACCGGTATGAATAAACTCGGCGTCCATTACGAAGGGCACCGGATTATCGAAATCGGTGCTGTTGAAGTGGTTAACCGTCGTCTGACGGGGCGCAATTTCCATGTTTATCTCAAACCCGATCGTCTGGTGGATCCGGAAGCCTTCGGCGTTCACGGCATCAGTGACGAATTCCTCGCTGATAAACCGACCTTCGCCGACGTTGCTGACGACTTTGTTGAGTACATTCGCGGCAGCGAACTAGTCATTCATAACGCAACGTTCGACATCGGCTTTATGGATTACGAGTTCGACATGCTTGGCCGTAATCTGCCGAAAACCGAGACGTTCTGTAAAATAACCGACAGCCTGGCGATGGCGCGTAAGCTGTTTCCCGGCAAGCGTAATAACCTCGATGCCCTCAGCGATCGTTACCTGATCGACAACAGCAAACGTACGCTGCACGGCGCCTTGCTTGACTCCGAAATTCTTGCCGAAGTTTATCTGATGATGACCGGCGGCCAGACCAGCATTAAATTTACCCACGAAGGCGAGCAAAATACCGGTGCAGACGGGCTCGGGATCCAGCGCGTGGCGCGTCCTGCTTCGGGGTTAAAAGTGATCGCGGCAAATGAGCAGGAACTGGCGTGGCACGAAGAAAGATTGGATCTGGTGGTGAAAAAGGGCGGCAGTTGTTTGTGGCGTTCGTAAGCCGCTTTTCCTGACTTTTGGATTGAAAATATCCAGCCTGCGGAAAAACTGTGCGGTTGATTGAAAATATCAGGAAAAGCATTGACGTAAGGGCGGGCATTCCTTAATATCCGCTCCGTTCTTAACCAGAACAAAACGCGGAGCGGTAGTTCAGTTGGTTAGAATACCTGCCTGTCACGCAGGGGGTCGCGGGTTCGAGCCCCGTCCGTTCCGCCACTATTCAGAAGCCCTGAGTGAGAAATCACTCAGGGCTTCGTCGTTTCAGCCATCCTGGCTGTTTCCTTACTTGTATCAGTCTGTTATTCCGCTTCGATTTTCATATAGCCCATTGCGCCGCTGGTCGCACGATCATGGCGGGCGATGTAACGATAGAAACCGCCTGCCAGGAATGCACCGATAAACCAGCTGAAGTTCGCCACCTGATGCAGGTCGGGCGTAAAGCTTATCACCAGACCAATCACCACTGCGGGTACCAGGGCTGCAATCGCTTTCGGGTTAAACCCGTTGCGATACCAGTAACGGCCGGAAGGCGTGGCGTTAAACAGCGCATCGACGTCCATATGACCGCGTTTGATCAGATAATAATCCGCCAGCAAAATCCCGAACAATGGCCCGATAAATGACCCCAGCACGTCCAGCGTGTAGTGGATAATTTCCGGTGACTGGAACAGGTTCCACGGCGTCAGCAGCACAGAACCGACCGCGGCGATCATCCCGCCGGTACGGAAACTGATTTTCTGCGGTGAACAGTTAGAGAAGTCGAACGCCGGTGACACGAAGTTCGCCACGATATTGATACCGATGGTGGCGATGATCATGGTCAGCAGACCAAGCGCCACGGCAACGCTGTTACCCACACGGCTGACGGTTTCGATAGGATCGGTGATCATCTGCCCGAACAACGATTGTGTCCCTGAGACGATAACTACGGTCACAATCGAGAACAGCAGGAAGTTAAACGGCAGACCCCAGCGGTTACCGCGACGGATTTCGCTCATGCTTTTACCGTAGCGGGAGAAGTCACCAAAGTTCAGCAGCGGACCGGAGAAATAAGACACCACCAGCGCCGTGGCGGTTAACATTTCCCAGCCTTGCTGACCGACCGTCAGGGTTTTGGTGGATAACGTAAAGGAGATATTACTCAGCCCGGTTTTATACAAAATCCAGCCCGCCAGCATCAGCATAACGACATACACCGCCGGACCCGCCACATCGATAAAGCGCTTAATCGCGCTCATTCCGTGCCAGAACACCATCGCCTGCAATACCCACATAATGCCGAAACATATCCAGCCGAGGGCAGAAAGGCCCAGCCAGTGCGGCACGGTCAGCGGCGTCAGGGAAGGGAAGAATTTTAGCAGCACCAGCATTAACGCGCTGGCCGCCAGATAGGTCTGAATACCGTACCACGCGAAAGCGATCAGCCCGCGGATCACCGCCGGAATATTCGCCCCGAATACACCAAATGCCTGACGGCAAATCACCGCGTAGGGCACACCCGCCTGCTGGCTTGGCTTCGCCACCAGGTTGGCACAAATCTGCACGATACAAATCCCGCACAGCAAACACAGCAGCACCTGCCAGCTGGTCAGGCCGAGGGTGAAGAAACTCGCGGCGACCACATAACCGCCCATGCTGTGTACGTCGGACATCCAGAAGGAAAATATGTTGTACCAGCTCCAGTTCTGGTCACGGGTCGGCGCTAAATCATCATTGCACAGCCGCGGGCTGTAATAAGGCTTGATGATCCCGGCACCCTGTTCGGAAGACGCCGTTGCGGAGGTGATTTCCTGATTTGGCATAAATCGTGCTCCTGTCATAAACAACATGTGAAAGTCGGAAGCCGGTGACCGGCTGCCCAAAGTTAAAAAGCAGTCACGGGAACACTGCATGAATCAGGCCAAACTTCACTTCTTGTATACAAAAAATCTATTTCAGGTATACGATAAATACACAAAACGGTATACGGAGTAACAGCAATGACCAGTTGGAGCGGGCTGAATACGGCCTATTTTACCGAGGATAAGGACGACCACATTTACAACGCGCTGGTGAGATCTATTGTTGAGCACCAGCTTTTACCCGGCAGTAAATTACCCGAAGAAGCACTGGCGGAAGTGTTCTCGGTCAGCCGCACGGGTATCCGCCGGGTGTTACAGCGCCTTGCCGCAGTGCAACTGGTGACGATATTGCCCAAACGTGGTGCGCATGTCACCGCGCCGGATGCCGCAGAATCGCGCGATGTTTTCGCGACCCGTAAAATTCTCGAGTGCGCCAACCTGTCGCAGGTGATTGCCCGTTGTCAGTCGACCCATCTGGTCGCACTGAAGAAGCTGGTGCAGGAAGAAAAGCGTGCCCATGACGAGCGCGACGGCGCTGCGGCAATCCGTCTGTCCGCCGCTTTTCACGTCCAGCTTCAGGCCATTTCTGGCAACAAAGTGCTGACCGAATCCGTCTCTCAGCTCACATTGCGATCTTCACTGGCGATCGCCGCCTGGGGCGCGCCGTGGCAGCAAGGATGTCGTTGTCATGATCATGACGATCTGCTGGAACTGCTGAATAAACGGGACGCCGTGGCGCTGTCCGCCAGCATGGCGCAGCATTTTGACAGCATCGTCGCCAGCCTGCGCTTTGAGCAAAATAAAGGGCCGACGCCTGATTTCGCGCAGATTTTTGCAGCCCGGATGCAGGTCACAGAAAAGGACTCAGACTGATGGCGAATCCACTTTGTATACAACTGATCAATCCCAATACCAGTCTGGCGATGACCGACGTGATGGCGCAAACCGCCCGCTCGGTGGCGGCGCCGGAGACACAAATTCTGGCCGTTTGTCCGGAAGAAGGCGCGCCGTCCATTGAAGGGCATTTCGATGAAGCGATTGCCACACTGGGCGTGTTACAGCAGATAAAAGCCGGACGGGATGCGGGTGTCGGCGGGCACATTATTGCCTGTTTCGGTGATCCCGGATTACTGGCCGCCCGTGAACTGGCGCGCGCGCCGGTTGTCGGTATTGCCGAAGCGGCGATGCATCTGGCGACAATGGTGGCGACGCGATTCTCTGTCGTCACGACCTTGCCGCGCACGCTGACCATCGCCCGGCATTTGCTGCATCAGTACGGATTCGAACGCCATTGTGCCGCCTTACACGCCATCGATTTACCGGTGTTATCACTGGAAGACGGCAGCGGGCTGGCGCAGCAGAAGGTGCGCGAGCAATGTATCGCGGCGAAAAAATCCGACGGCAGCGGGGCGATTGTGCTCGGTTGCGGCGGAATGGCCGATCTGGCGCAGGAACTGACGCTCGAGCTGAATATACCGGTGATCGACGGCGTCAGCGCGGCGGTCAAAATGGTCGAGTCACTGGCGTCTTTACGCCTGACGACCAGTAAACACGGTGATCTGGATTATCCGCTGGAAAAACCTTTGTCTGGTCGTTTTGCCGGACTGAATCTGAGAGAACACTATGTCTGATTTTGAGTACGGTTTGACTGATGCTTATCCGCGTGACCTGATCGGTTACGCCGGCCGTCCGCCACACGCTAACTGGCCGGGCAACGCCCGCATTGCGGTGCAGTTTGTTCTCAATTACGAAGAGGGCGCAGAAAATAACGTTTTACATGGCGATGCCGGTTCCGAGCAATTCCTGTCTGACATCATCGGCGCAGCCAGTTTTCCCGACCGCCATATGTCGATGGATTCGCTGTACGAATACGGATCCCGTGCGGGTTTCTGGCGCATCCACAATGAGTTTCAGAAACGCGGCTTACCGCTGACCGTTTTCGGTGTAGCGATGGCGCTGGCACGCAATCCGGAAATTGTCAGCGCGATTAAAGCGGCGGATTACGACGTTGTCAGCCACGGCTGGCGCTGGATCCACTATCAGAACATGAGCAAAGCCGAAGAGTCGGAGCACATGCAAAAAGCCATCACCGTGCTGCGCGACCTGTTCGGCAAAGCGCCATCCGGCTGGTACACCGGCCGCGACAGTCCGAACACCCGCCAGCTGGTCGCAGAATCGGGCGGATTCCAGTATGACAGCGATTATTACGGTGATGACCTGCCGTTCTGGACGCCGGTGAAACTGGAAAATGGCGAAACGAAACAGCATCTGGTGATCCCATACACGCTGGAAACCAACGACATGCGGTTTGCCTCCCCGCAGGGGTTCAATACCGGCGAGCAGTTTTATACCTATCTGAAAGACACGTTTGACGTGTTGTATGAAGAGGGCGAAACATCGCCGAAAATGATGTCGATCGGGATGCATTGTCGGATCCTCGGTCGCCCGGGGAGATTTCGCGCTTTACAGCGGTTTCTCGATTACGTCGAATCGCATGATCGCGTATGGGTTTGTAAGCGGCAGGACATTGCGGATCATTGGGTTAAACATTTCGGTGTTTAATCGCGAAATTCAAATTCAAATTCAACACCTTGGGCTCGCCGCCCAAACTGGCCTTAAGGGGCGCCTATCGCCGCACCCCTTAAGAATCCCAGGCTCTTTCACTGCGCGCTCTGCTCGTTGGCTATGTTTCATAAGCCATAGCGATAGCCGCAAAATCTCGCCGCTCCGCGGTGCCCTCCGTTCGGGTTACAACCCGCGCAAAAAGACGCGCGGTTTTCCACCTCTCCTCCGGCGCGATTTTGGAACCGGCCTCAGGCTTCAACTTCACAACCTCACTATATTTTTTTAAAAAGCCCACGGGCGATTCAGAAATCTTGCTGAACGGAGCGGCTTCGAGACCTATGGCTCGAAGACCGAGAGAAGGAACCGCAGAGCGGCAAGATTTCCAGCCTGTCTCTGTGATACCTGAAACATAGCCAGCGAGCGATAGCGCGCAGTTAAAAGACGTGGGAGATCCAAGAGGGGCCCGTCCTGGCCCCTTTTGGGCGGTTTCGGCGCAGCGCGACAAGTGATCGCTGTTATTGAGAAACCGAAATTATCACCGTTCAGATTGCCCCTCGGTGGAAACCGAAATTGTCACCGTCCATTCCTGGAAAAGAACAGTTTCCTCAGCTTTCCAAAGCTGAACCGCACATTGGTTCGGTCAAACCATCAGACTCACATGGGCTGCCACAATCTTCCATCCACTCGCCATCTTCACCCACGTCTGCTGCTGACGTCCGATTTTGTCGGTGCCTTCACGGCGAAACTCCGTGCTGGCCACTGCCATGTCATCGCCAAATGTGGTGATGGTGGTGTTGACCAGATCCCGGTTTAAACCTTGTGAGGAACGCGCTGAGCGGAACGCGCGGATGGCTTCGATGCCGTAAAGATTTTCGCCCGCACCGTAGCGCACGGTACGCGGATCGTGCCAGAACAGTTCGTCGAGGACGGCGGTATCGTTGGTGATCAGCGCCTGTTCATAGCGATAAAACGCCGCATTCATTTCGGCAAGGATCGCCGGGCGGTCGATATGTTCAGTTTTCATGATTCGTCTCTTTACTCTTTTACTTCACCCTGGAAAACGGAGATGCAGGTTTTTACGCGGGCATCACCGGAGAACTGCTGACGTTCACTATTCCCTGTAATTCCAGCGCCCGTGCAGCGCGCAGGCACAGGTCTTCGCGCCACGGCGGCGCAATCAGTTGTAATCCAATCGGCAGACCGGTTGATGTCGTGACCGGCACCGTGACCACCGGTAAACCGAGGAACGAAATCGGCTGCGTCAGCATGCCCATATTGGCACGGGTTGGCAGATCCTGACCGTTAATTCTGATTGTGTCCTCACCAATAAGTGTTGCCGGGCATGGCGTGGCAGGGGCGATCAGAATGTCCCAGTGATCGAACAGGGGCAAGATTTGTTCCTGAAAATGCTGACGAAAACGCTGTGCCTGGACGTACCACGCCGCCGGGATCATCGCGCCTGCCAGTAAACGCTCGCGGGATAATGGCTCAAACTGCTCCGGAATGCTGCGCAGTTTTGGCAAATACTGATTACCACCTTCAGAAGCACTGATGATAAACGCCGCTGAACGCGCCAGTTCGGCCTGCGGCATCACGACTTCTTCCTGTGCTTCCAGAGCCTGCGCAATCTGACGCACCGCCGCTTTAGCGTGATCGTCGCACCAGGTAGAAAAATATCCGCCCAGCACCGCGGTGCGCAAACCCTGCTGGCCGCGTCCGAGCTGCGAAAACGTCGCGGTAACGGGCTTATCTGCCTGGAAGTGATCCTGCGGATCCGTGCCCTGAATCGCGTCATAGACCTGCGACAGATCCTCGCTGCACCGCGCCATCGGACCGATGTGATCGAGGCTGGCGACAAACGGCTGGCTGCCGCGACGTGAAATTCGTCCGAAGGTCGGCTTCAGGCCGAGAATACCGCTCAATGAGGCCGGCACGCGGATCGAGCCGTTGGTGTCGCTGCCGAGTGTGAAATGCACCAGACCAGCAGCCACGGCGGCGGCGGAACCGCCGGAAGATCCTCCGGCGACACGCGCCAGATCCCGCGGATTACGGGTGGCACCGTAATGGCTGTTTTCAGTGGTGAAGCCGTAAGCGTAAGCATCCATATTCAGCATGCCGGAAAGCATCGCGCCTTGTGCTGCGAGGCGTGAAACCGTCCACGCATCGTGGCGTGCGGCAGCGTTGCTGCTGTTGAGGCTTGCGCCTGCCAGCGTTACTTCACCGGCCACGTCCAGCAAGTTTTTCACCGCATAAGGGATGCCTGCCAGAGGCGCAAGTGCGGCACCGCTGGCGCGGGTTTTATCCACTTTTGCTGCTTCACTTAACATGCGTTCGCGGGTGATATGCGTATACGCGTTGATGACCGGATTAGCCTGTTCAATGGCGTCCAGCGTGGACGTCGCAATTTCTGTCGCTGAGATTTCGCCCTGCGCCATCGCCTGATGTAACTGACTGATGGTAAAGCTATCAAACGATTTCATGCGCGATACACTCTTCATGCTCTGTACACCCCGGCAATTTCCAGTCGCGAATCGAGCGGTAAATCCATCAGCGGTTGTGCCATCTGGGCGATACGGCTGAACTGCACCAGCAATTCCTGACGACGGGTGTCGTCGAGTTCCAGCGCCAGCACGCTTTCCATCTGGCGGATATAAGCGGCCCAGTCGGTCGCTGCGGGGGTATTTTTCATGCTGCTTCCTTATCAATTCTCATGAGCGAACTCTGATCAAAATCCGGCGGCGCTGCCGTTGCTGCGCGGGTCGGAGGCACCTTCAAACATGCCGTTGGTATGGCGGACAATCGCACCGGCGTGGCCGACGGCTTCGCTGAAATCCGGCAACAGTTCGACGTCGTGACCGCGCTGTCTCAGCCCGGCCTGCGTCGGATAGGCGAAACGGCCTTCCAGTTTCAGTGAATCCGAACTTTCTCCCCACGTCCGCCCCAGCAGCCAGCGCGGACCGCTGATCGCCTGCTGCAAAGACTGACCCTGCACCACATGGCGGATAAACACGGCGGCCTGGGTTTGCGGCTGACCGTCGCCGCCCATCGAACCGTAAACCATGGTGCGCCCGTCGTATAAACGTGCGGCGGCGGGGTTGAGGGTATGAAACGGTTGCTTGCCCGGTGCCAGCGCCAGTAAATGGCTGGCGTCGAGGCTGAAAGATGCGCCGCGGTTTTGCCACAACACGCCGCTGCCCGGCAGCACTACACCACTGCCGAACTCGTGATAAATACTCTGGATAAATGATACCGCCAGCCCGCTGCTGTCCATCACGCCCATCCAGACGGTATCGCCCGGACCTTTACCTTTGCCCCAGTCGGCGGCGCTGTGCGGTTTGATGCGGGTGGCGAGGGCATCGAGATATTGCGGATCCAGCAGGCTCTGCGCGTCCTGCGTCATCATGCGCGGATCGGTGATAAAACGGTCGCGCAGGCCGAACGCCAGTTTGGTGGCTTCGACAATGCTGTGGATCGTCGCGCTTTCATCCATGGTTTCCAGCGGCAGGCGGTCAGTCAGGCCGAGGATCGCCAGCGAAACCAGCCCCTGCGTCGGTGGCGTCAGGTTGTAGATTTCGCCTTTGCTGTGTTTGAGGCGCAGCGGCACACGGCGCTGCGGCTTGTAAGCAGCAAGATCGGCGCGGGTGACCGGCATACCGAGCTTTTCCATGTCGGCGGCCATATTGTCGGCCAGCTCACCGCGATAGAAACTGTTCAGCCCGTCTTCGCACAGCATCGATAACGTCTGCGCCAGTTGCGGCTGGGTGAAACGGTTCCCGGCGCGCGGCACGTCGCCGTTAGGCAGAAAAACATCGGCGAAGGTGCGGAAATCTTTCAGTTCATGTTGCTTGGCGCGGGTGGCGGCTTCCTGCGATGCGGTCACCGGAATGCCGTCCGCAGCGTAACGGATGGCGTCACGCAGCAGGCGCGAAAGCGGTTTTTGCTCGCCGCCGAATTCAGCCGATACATTCAGCGCTTCCTGCCAGCCGCCGACGGTGCCTGCGACCGTCAGCGCCGCTTTCGGGCCGCGGTGCGGAATGTGCGTTTCACCGGCGTAAAAATCGAGAGAGGCCAGCGAACCGGCGGCACCGCTGGCGTCGATCGCCACCGGATTGCCCTGCGGGGGCACAATCAGCCAGAAGCCGTCGCCGCCCAGTCCGTTCATGTGCGGATAGACCACGGCAATGGTGGCGGCCGCGGCCACCATTGCCTCGATGGCATTGCCGCCTTCACGCAATACCGCAAGCGCACTCTGGCTCGCCAGATGATGAGGTGTAACCGCCATGCCCAGCGGTGCGCTGTTACTGTTAATCATGCGATGTCCTTTTTGAAACGCTTTTTTTATGTTGCCCGCGCATGCAGGGATGAGGGCGTGCAGGGATTAAGTTAAGCAAGAGGTGTTCCACATCGGCAAAACCTTCAGACTTTCACTCATAATTTAGCTTGCATTGGCAAGCATAGTGCATGGTATGTTCCGCTGATTTGCTGAAACATTGGTTACAAAAGGGACGGAGATGAAACAGATTGATGAACGTCTGCGTGACCATTACGCAGAACTCACGCCGCAGGAACAGCGGGTGGCCGACTTTATTTTTGCCAGCATTGATGACCTGATGAGCTACAACAGCGCAGAGCTGGCGCGGCTCAGCGGCGTGTCGAAGGCCACGGTCAGCCGCCTGTTTAAACGTCTTGGTTACCCGAGTTATCGCGATATGCGCGATGAAATGCGCACCCTGCGCCAGAGTGGCATGCCGCTGACCGACAGCCGTGACGCTGTGCAAGGTAACACCTTGTTATCACGGCACTATAAACAGGAAATGGCTAACCTGACGCAGTGGATTAATCAGATTGATGGCGCACAGTTTGGCGCGCTGATCACCGCCCTGAGTCAGGCGCGGCAGGTACGTCTGCTGGGTTTTCGTAACAGTTATCCGGTGGCGCTGCACCTGCGTCAGCAACTGATTCAGGTGCGGGCTGGCGTGATGATGATGCCGCAGCCGGGGCAGACGCTGGCGGAAGAACTGGTGGATCTCACCGCGCAGGACGTGGTGATTTTCGTTGCTTTTCGTCGCCGTCCCCGCATGGCGAAGGCGATTCTCACGCAATTACAGTCACTTGATGTGCCGGTTTTACTGATTTGCGAGCCGCAGGCGCAGACGCTGATCCCGCTCGCCACCTGGCATCTGGCCGCGCCGCTCGACAGCGTGTCGGCGTTCGACAGTTATTCATCTGCCATGAGCCTGGCGAATTTACTCAGCAATGCGTTGTTGCACGATATGCTCGCGTCAGGCCGTCAGCGCATTCATCAGATAAGCGATTTGTATAACGATCTGGATGAGCTGGAGCAGCGCTGATTCCCGATTCAGGGACAAACTCAGCGCTTTTCTGGTGCTTTCGCACAATTACGGTGCATCAGAGTTTTCAACCTTTCTCGCTTTTTGCCCTGATTCAGGGCAAAAAAATCCCCTCTGCTTACTTCGCTGAGTCGCTAATTCCTTGTCATGTCGTGACTTTGCGCACATTTTTTCTGCCGGGTCATTTTTGGCACATTCGTTGCAAAGTTTTAAATATAAGAATCTATCGTTCCAAAAACTTTTCACCGGAGATAATCTATGAACATGAACAAACGGTTGTTGGCATGGGCAGGTGCGGCAATGTTGGTGCTTCAGGCATCGAATGTTATGGCCGATCAGTTGCAGGATATTCAGAAGCGTGGCGTGCTGCGCGTGGCTGTTCCGCAGGATTTCCCGCCGTTTGGTTCGGTGAGCAAGGATTTGCAGCCGGAAGGTTATGACATCGACATGGCGCATTATCTGGCCGATAAGATGAAACTTAAGTTGCAACTGGTGCCGGTCACCAGCGCCAACCGCGTGCCTTATCTGCAAACGGATAAAGTCGATCTGGTGATTTCCAGCCTCGGCAAAAACGCCGAGCGCGAAAAAGTCATCGACTTCAGCAACGCTTACGCGCCGTTCTTCCTCGGCGTGTTTGGTGCGCAGGGTGACAAACTGTCGGATCTGAAAGAACTGTCCGGTAAAACCATCGGCGTGACCCGTGGCGCGGTGGAAGATCTGGCGCTGACCGATGTGGCACCGAAAGATGCCAAAATTCAGCGTTACGAAGACAACAACACCACGCTGTCGGCCTACCTGTCCGGTCAGGTGGAATACATCGCCACCGGTAACCTGGTGGTGGCGGCGGTAGCCCGCATGAATCCGGCCAAAGCGCCGGTTTCCAAAGTGATGCTGAAAGACTCGCCGTGCTATGTCGGTCTGCGTAAAGACGAACCGGCACTGAAAGACAAAGTGAATGAACTGATCGCCGAAGGCATCAAAGACAAGACACTGAATACGCTGTCTGAAAAATGGATGAAGGCACCGCTGCCGGCATCAATCGGCGCGTGAGCAGGGTTTTGACGGAGATTTTTCATGACCTATCAGCTTAACTTTAGCGCGCTGTGGCCTTATATGCCGGAACTGCTGGCCGGATTATGGACCACCATTGAGCTGACGGTACTGGCAACGGTTGGCGGTGTCGCGATAGGAGTTTGCGGCGCGGCCATCCGTTGCGGCAACCATAAAATTCTGCGGACAGTCTGGGGCATTTATGTCGAAGCCATCCGTAATACGCCGTTTGTGGTGCAGCTGTTTTTCATTGTATTTGGCCTGCCAGCCATTGGCCTGAAAATGACCGCCGGTGAAGCGGCGCTGCTGGCGATGCTGATTAACCTCGGCGCGTACAGCACCGAGATTATCCGCGCCGGTATTCAGGTGACGCCTAAAGGCCAGTGGGAAGCCGGACGCGTGCTGGGACTAACGCGCAGTCAGACGTTCCTGCGCATTGTGTTGCCGCCGTCGCTGAAACGCATTTATCCGTCGCTGGTCAGCCAGTGCATTATCGTGATGCTCGGATCTTCCGTGGTATCGCAGGTGTCTTTTGAGGAACTGACGTTTGCTGCGAACTTAATTCAGTCACGCACCTTCCTCAGTTTTGAGGTGTATCTGGTCACCACGTTGTTCTATTTGCTGTTGTCGGTGGCGATGCGTCAGTTGCTGCTGCTGGCCGGACGCCGTGTCTTTGGGAGTGAAAACTGATGATGACCTTCACTGACTGGGACATTTTGCGCAATCTCCTGCTGGCGGCGCGCTGGACGTTGCTGTTGTCGCTGACCGCGTTTATCGGCGGCACGCTGGTGACTCTGCCGCTGTTGTTTATGCGACTGACCAAACGTCGCTGGCCGACGCGTTTTGTGCGTCTGTATTCCGAACTGTTTCAGGGTACGCCGTTGCTGATGCAGCTGTTCCTGGCCTTCTTCGGGCTTGGCCTGTTTGGTATCAACGTCAGCCCGTGGACGGCTGCCGCGCTGGCGCTGACGCTGTATACCAGCGCGTATCTGGTAGATATCTGGAGCGGCAGTATTGCCGCTTTACCGAAAGGCCAGTGGGAAGCGTCGCGCTGCCTCGGCCTGAATTTCGGTCAGACGTTATGGCGTGTCATTACTCCGCAGGCGCTGCGGATTGCCATTGCGCCGACCGTCGGGTTTTCCGTGCAGGTGGTGAAAGGCACCGCGCTGGCGTCGATTATCGGTTTTGTCGAACTGACCAAAGCCGGAACCATGCTGAACAACGTGACGTATGAGCCGTTCAAAGTGTTTGGATTAGTGGCACTGGGCTACTTCCTGATGTGCTATCCGCTGTCCCGTTACAGTCAGCATTTAGAAAAATCATTGCGTGGAGAGAAACAGTAATGCCACTGATCACCATCAATCAGGTTCAGAAATATTACGGTCAGAACCACGTGCTGAAAGGCGTGGATCTGGATATCGACAGCGGCGAAGTGATTTCGATCATCGGCCGCAGTGGTTCAGGCAAAAGCACGCTGTTGCGCTGCATGAACGGGCTGGAAGGCTATCAGGAAGGCAGCATCAAACTGGGCGGCATGACCATCACTGACCGCGATTCCCAGGCGCGTGACATCAGCCGTTCGGTCGGTATGGTGTTTCAGAGCTTCAATCTTTTTCCGCACATGACCGCGCTGGAAAACGTCATGCTAGCGCCACGGCGCGTGCTGAAAAAGTCCGCCGCCGAATGCAGTGAACTGGCCGCGCAGATGCTGGCGAAAGTCGGGCTGGCGGATCGCATGGATTATTACCCGTCGAATCTTTCCGGCGGCCAGCAGCAACGTGTGGCGATTGCCCGTGCGCTGGCGATGAACCCGAAAGTGCTGCTGTGTGATGAAATCACCTCGGCGCTGGATCCGGAATTAGTCGGCGAAGTATTGAAAGTGCTCGAGCAACTGGCGAAAGAAGGCATGACGCTGGTACTGGTGACGCACGAAATGAATTTTGCCCGCGAAGTGGGCGACCGCGTGGTGTTTATGCATCAGGGCACCGTGTGGGAACAGGGCGAAAGCCGGGCGCTGTTTGCCAATCCGCAAACCCCCGAGCTGAAACAGTTTATCGCATCCGTCCGCGGCCTTAGTGAGGCTGCTGCAAGCTAACATCGTAAAGGATTAACTATGTCAAATTTCATCTCTCCCGGACAAATCAACCCGCCAAGCCGTCTGCTGATGGGGCCGGGGCCAATCAATGCTGACCCGCGCGTGCTGCGGGCGATGGCGAGCCAGCTGGTCGGACAATATGATCCGGTGATGACCGGCTACATGAACGAAGTGATGGCGCTGTACCGTGCGCTGTATAAAACCGAAAACCCGTGGACGTTGCTGATCGACGGCACCTCGCGCGCCGGTATCGAAGCCGTGCTGCTTTCCGGTATCCGTCCGGGCGACAAAGTGCTGGTGCCGGTGTTTGGTCGTTTCGGTCATCTGCTGTGTGAAATAGCCCGCCGCTGCCGCGCTGAAGTTCATACCATCGAAGCGCCGTGGGGCGAAGTGTTTGATCCGCAGCAAATCGAAGATGCGATTAAATCTGTGAAACCGCGCTGGTTGCTGACCGTGCAGGGCGATACGTCCACCACCATGTTGCAGCCGCTGGAGCAACTGGGTGAAATCTGCCGCCGTCACGGCGTGTTGTTCTATTCCGATGCCACGGCGTCCTTCGGCGGCAACCCGCTGGAAACCGACGCCTGGGGTTTAGACGCAGTGTCTGCCGGTTTGCAAAAATGCCTCGGCGGTCCTTCCGGCAGCTCGCCCGTGACCATCAGCCCGCGCTTTGAAGAACAAATCCGCCGCCGTAAATGCGTGGAAGAAGGTATCCGTACCGCCGACCACGCCGACGGCGATGAGGAGATGATCTACTCCAACTATTTCGATCTTGGCATGATCATGGATTACTGGGGGCCGGAGCGTCTGAACCACCATACCGAAGCCACCAGCATGTTATTTGCGGCACGCGAATGTGCGCGCATCATTCTGGAAGAAGGGCTCGATACCGGTATCGCCCGCCACAAACTGCACGGCGGCGCACTGCTGGCAGGGATTCAGGGCATGGGGCTGGAAGTGTTCGGCGACCTGAATAACCGCATGAATAACGTGCTCGGCGTGGTCATTCCGCAGGGCGTTCACGGCGAACAGGTGCGCCAGATGATGCTTAACGATTTCAGCATTGAAATCGGCACGTCATTTGGCCCGCTGGCTGGGAAAATCTGGCGTATCGGCACCATGGGTTACAACGCGCGTAAAGACTGCGTGTTGCAGACGCTGGTGGCGCTGGAAGCGGTGCTTAACCGTCTCGGCTATGCGTCGAAATACGGCGCAGGGGCGCAGGCCGCCTGGGATCACTACGCAGGAGGTCAGTAATGGCAGAAGCCTTTACGCTGGCTGCGGTTTCCGACAGCGCAAAACGTGCTGCTGAACGGGTGATGGCGCGCTGCGATGCACTCGCCGCCATCAGTGAAACGCCGGGTCAGCTGACCCGCGTGTATCTCTCGGCCGAACATTTGCAGGCCAATCAGGTCGTGGGCGGATGGATGGAAGCAGCCGGTATGCGCGTCTGGCAGGACAGCGTCGGCAACATCTGCGGGCGCTACGAAGGGCTGGACGCTTCGGCTCCCGCCATCCTGCTTGGCTCACATCTCGACAGCGTGCGTAATGCAGGGCGTTATGACGGCCCGCTGGGCGTGCTGACCGCGCTGGAAGTGGTGGCGCATTTGCATCACAACGGCATCCGTTTGCCGATGGCGGTGGAAATTGTCGGGTTCTGCGATGAAGAAGGGACGCGTTTTGGTATCACGCTGCTGGGCAGCCGCGGGCTGACCGGCACCTGGCCGGCGGACTGGCTGGAACGTCAGGACGCGCAGGGGATTTCGGTGGCACAGGCGATGCAGAGTGCCGGGCTGGAGCCGCTGAAGATCGGTGCGTCACAGCGCGCGGTCAGCGATTTCTGCGCGTATCTTGAATTGCATATCGAACAAGGCCCGTGCCTGCAAACGGCGGATGTGCCGCTCGGCGTGGTCACGGCGATTAACGGTGCGCGTCGCCTTAATTGCGAATTCACCGGTCACGCAGGTCATGCCGGAACCGTGCCGATGGGGCAGCGTCAGGACGCCCTGACCGCCGCCGCTGAATGGACGCTGGCGATTGAAAGCATCACTACTGCCGCAGGCCGTAATCTGGTGGCGACGGTCGGCACGCTGGAATGTCTGCCGGGCGCGGTGAATGTCATTCCGGGTCAGGTGAATCTGTCGCTGGATGTACGCGGTCCGCGTGATGATGATCTCTCTGCGCTGCTGGAAACGCTGCTGGCGAAAGGTCGGGATATCGCCGCACGGCGCGGCCTGACGTTCGCTGCCGAACAGTTTTACGGCATCAGCGCGACGGAATGTAATGCCGGTTTGCAGCATCGTCTGAGTCAGAGCGTTCTACACCTGCAGGGACAGGCGATGTCATTGCCAAGCGGGGCAGGGCATGATGCGATTGCCATGGCTGAATGCTGGCCGGTCGGCATGTTGTTTGTGCGCTGTAAAGACGGCATCAGCCATCATCCCGATGAATCTGTCACCACCGGCGACGTAGCTTACGCGGTGCAGGCGTATATCAATACGGTGCTGAGTTTTGCTGAGGGACATTTATGACTTTCGAAGGATCCGGCTCGTTATCCAGATTCAATGCGCTATCCGAATTTGAAGCCGTTGCCCTGTTGCGCCCGCTGGTGAATATCCCTTCGTGGGCGAAAACTGTCAGTGACGGACGCCCTTATGCTTCTGTGGAAGACGTATTGCGCCGCGCCGAAGCGGCCTGCGAAAACTGGCAACCGGAAGATATTACTCAGGCGCTGTCGGCACATCCGCGTATCGGCGAACGCGCCAGCGGAGCCAGTAAAGAAGCGCAGCTTTCCCGTGGCGAACAGGCGACGCTCAATATCAGCCAGCAGGCAGTGATCGATGCGCTGCATGACGGCAACCTGCGTTATGAGCAACGTTTCGGACGGGTGTTTCTGATCCGCGCGAAAGGACGCAGTTCAGAGGAGATTCTGGACAATCTGCAACGACGCCTGAAGAATTCACCGGACGCTGAAGATCAGGAAACGGCGCAACAACTCAAAGAAATTACCCTGCTGCGTTTAAAGGAGATATTCCCGTTATGACACGCATCACCACCCATATTCTTGATACGTCTTTGGGCCAGCCCGCGGCCAATGTGCGCGTCTGGCTGGAAAGCCTTGAAGGGCGGAACATCACGCTCATCAGCGAAACCCAAACCGATGCCGATGGCCGCGCCGCAAAATTAACGCCGGAACCGGTGGCTTCCGGGCATTACCGGTTGTGTGCGGATATTGGCGCGTATTTCACGGCAACGGGGCGCGAAACGCTGTATCACTCGGCGATCATTGATGTGGTGATCGACGGTGAGCAGGATCATTACCATCTGCCGCTGCTGATCAGTCCTTATTCTTATTCAACGTATCGCGGCAGTTAGACCTTTCTGTCATTCAGCCCATCAGCAGGTGCGGATGCTTTAACCGCACGCTTTGGGTCAGCGCCGCGTGGCTTACATCCCGGTCACGATTGCCCTGACGCACCTGTTGCAAAAACGCCATCAGCAGCGGATGCGGGCGCTCGCGACGTGACATCAGTTCCGGTTGTCCCTGAACGCCGAGAAAGAACGGATGATTGTCCAGCTCTGCCACCTGCGCCTGTTCCCCGCTTTCGTCATACCCCGTAATGCGCAATCCCGTACTTTCCAGTTCTGCCAGTAAATGCGGATTCAGATAGCGGCGCTGGTTATAGCGCAGCGTAAACGCATCGCCCATTTTATTGGCCAGCAGGCTGCCGCTGCGGGTGATGACCGTATGATTCCCCGGACGTGGCTGCGCGTGCTCGGCGAGCGGCAAACCGGTTTGCAGACTGCCCAGCGTTGACGGGCCGTGCATCACCACCCGATCCTGTCCGAGCACTTTCTGGCCCAGCGCCGTCACCATCTGATGCATTCCCTGATTGATGCCCAGCACCGGCGTGCGGTTTTCCAGTGCCCAGGCGGCAGTCGCCAGCGCGCTGGCCTGATGATCGCCCTGCGTTAACGTTGCGCCCGGTAAAATAATGCCGTCGACGTCGAAAAGCGTGCAGTCTAGCTGGCTGCCAAGTAACGCCGCTGTCACATACACCACGTCAATGTTCATTGCCAGTGCATCGGCGGCGTCTCCCAGTGCAGCCAGCATCGCCGGATAGCTGTCGCGTTGCTCGGCAAAATCGCCCACCAGCGCCACGCGCAGTGTTTTTCCTGCCCGCATTACCGGCTGCGAAACGGAGCCTAACGCCCAGCGCCCGAAGGCATCGCGCCCCCAGCCGTTACTGCGAATTTTGCCGGTCGCGCAATCTTCCAGCTGGAATTTATCCTGATTGCGCGCCACGGTCAGTGACTCAGTTTCTATGCCGTGTTCAGCGATTTGTGCCGCCAGACCCGCGGATAAAGGCTCACGCAATGGCACGACGATATCTTCTTTAAGTGCCCGATAAATCAGGGATTCAAGGCCGGTTTCTTCACCCGCACCGCGCCCGGTCAGGCGCTCAAGCCACACCAGCCCGCTGGTCAGTGCGTGTCCCTGCGCCGTGACGTGCTGACGGGCATTCGGGTAACGTTGTGCATCATGACTGACGGGAAAGTGACACAGCGGCAACGCGCGGAGTTCAGCAAGTATCGCTGCCATCGCGCCGTACAACGCAGGTTCGGGCGTGGAGTGTGCAATAAAGGTGATGGTCATCAGTGGTCCTCTGTCAGATGTTTTTGCGGGGATATTGAATGCAAGAATTGATCCACACAGGGATGTGTTTACATGCGCTGACAAAAAGAGAGAGATGTGTCGCAAACCCGCATTTCGTCACACTTCATTGCTATAAAACGTCACGCTGTTTAGAACGGAACGCGCTAATGTAGCGCCGGTTGTTTTAACACTTCATTCACTAAGGAAGCATCATGTCAGCATCTCTTTATGGCAGTACGGCAGCACAGTTTGTTCGTGGATTAAAGAATCTTTCAGCCTTGCTGGAAAAGGGCGCTGCATGGGCAAAAGAAAACGGAAAATCAGAAGAAGAAGTCCTGAATACCCGTCTGGCCGAAGATATGTATCCGCTGGCGCGTCAGGTGCAAATCACCAGTGACATGTCGAAAGGCGCAATTGCCCGTCTGTCGGGCATTGCCGCACCGGCGATGGAAGATAATGAAGTGACGTTTACCCAGTTGCAGGAACGTATCGCCAAAACGCTGCGCTTTATCGAAAGCGTGGATGTCGCGAAACTGGAAGGCGATGAATCCCGTGAGATCGTGGTGAAAGGCAGAAACCATGAACTGAAATTCACCGCGCACAGCTACGTCACCGTCTTTGCCGTGCCGAACTTCTATTTCCACATCACTACCGCCTACAACATTTTGCGCCACCTGGGCGTGGATATTGGTAAGGCGGACTTTATCGGCGGGAATTAATCACCACTGTCGAATAAAAAATGCCCCGGCTGAAAAGTCCGGGGCATTTTTTTGTCATGTAACAATTTTTAGTCATGCAACAAATAGGTATCGGCATCGCGCCAGGCGGGGAAAGTTTCGCGGTAATCCTGTAACGCTTCCAGTGATAATTCGGCCTCAATAATCATCGCCGACCCCGGTTCTGCCCGCGCCAGTTCTTCACCCTGCGGATTAATGATCAGGCTGTCGCCGCTGTAATAATGACCGTTATCGTCGTGGCCGACGCGGTTGCAACCGGCAACATACGCCTGATTTTCGATGGCACGGGCGGCGAGCAATGTCTGCCAGTGACGGCTGCGGGGGGCAGGCCAGTTGGCGACGTAAAGCGCCAGGTCGTAATCCTGACGGTTGCGTGAATACACAGGGAAACGCAGGTCGTAACAGACTTGCGGCAAAATACGCCAGCCGCGCCATTCGACGATTTCACGACGTTTTCCGGGCACATAATAATTGTGTTCACCGGCCATGCGGAACAGGTGACGTTTATCGTAAAAATGTACGTTGCCCTGCGGCTCAACCAGCAGGAAACGGTTCACCGCGCCTTCCGTGGTGCTCAGCGCCACACTGCCACCGATCATCGCACCGAGTTGTTTCGCCCATTGTTGCAGCCATTGCACCACACGCGATTCCGGCAGCGCGCTGCCCGGTGCCTGCATGGCAAAACCGGTGGTAAACATTTCAGGCAACACAATCAGGTCACGGCCGGTCAGCGCACCGAGCAGGCCGTCGAAATGCGCGAGGTTTGCCTCGCCGTCCAGCCACACCAGCGGCTGTTGCAGTACGGACAGTTTTAAAGTTGACACAGGCGCTCCGCGGCAGCGTCCAGCGTAGCTTCCTGTTTGGCGAAGCACAGCCGGATCAGTTTATGTGGGAAAGGTGCGGCGCAGAATACCGACATCGGAATGGCCGCTACGCCGACATGTTCAGTCAGCCAGTGGCAGAATGCAACGTCGTCTAAATCGGACACGTCACTGTAATCAACCAGCAGAAAATAGGTGCCCTGACTGGGTAACACTTTCAGACGGCTGTTGGCCAGCCCCTGCGCCAAACGGTCGCGTTTAGCCTGATAAAAGGCCGGTAATTCCTGCCAGTGTTCCGGCGCTTCACTCAGCATATCCGCCAGCGCCAGCTGAACCGGTGTGGTGATGGAGAAGGTCAGATACTGATGAACCTTGCGCAGTTCGGCGCTGATAATCGCCGGTGCGATGCAGTAACCCACGCGCCAGCCTGTCATGTGATAAGTCTTGCCGAACGATGACACCGCAATAGCACGCTGACGCAATTCGGGATGACGCAGCACGCTGGCGTGACCTTGCGGTGCAAAGCAAATGTGCTCGTACACTTCATCGCTCAGCACGAAAATGTGCTTATCCGCAATGGTCTGCCAGAGTTGTTCGACGTCGCTGTCACTCCAGACCGTGGCCGACGGATTATGCGGGGTGTTGATGATCACCAGCTTCGTGCGGTCAGTGATCTGATCGGCGAATTCCGCCCAGTTCACTTTAAATTCCGGCGGCTGTAACTGAATGCGTTTCATCACGCCGCCCGCCAGTTCCACCGCCGGGGCGTAACAGTCATAGCTCGGATCAAAAGCAATCACTTCATCACCTTTCGACACCAGCGCGGTGATGGCGATATACAGTGATTCGGTCGCGCCCGCTGTGATGGTGATGTCGGTGTTGGCGTCCGGCGCATAGCCGTAAATCAGTTCGGTTTTCGCGGCAATCGCTTCACGCAGTGGCGCGGTGCCGGTCATCGGAGCGTACTGGTTCGAACCCTGACTGACGTGATACGCCAGACGATCCCTCAGAAATTGCGGGCCGTCGAAATCAGGAAAACCCTGCGACAGGTTAATCGCATTGTGTTTCTGCGCCAGAGCACTCATTTGGGTGAAAATCGTGGTGCCTAAGGCAGGAAGTTTACTTTCGGGGATCAATGCTGCTGTGCTCATGGCGGGTCAATACTCCTGGACCGTTGACCTGACAGGCGTCAGGTGTGCAAATAGCGATGTTGCTGACAATATAACACGATGTTAATATTTGGCAATCGAGACGCTTAGATGGCTAAATGCCAATTCGGTCTAAGGCACTTAACTTTTTATATATCGCTGTTTCACGCCAAACTCAGTCCCTCAACGCACCGGTTTTACAGGATAAAAATGACAGAGAATTTGCAACTGGGCGCGCTGCTGGCGGCCTGTCACTGGATTGGTCAGAAGGGCTGGAGCCCGGCGACGGGCGGTAATATGTCTGTACGCGAAGGCGATGCCCATTGCCTGATCACCGAATCAGGAAAAGACAAAGGATCACTGACCGCAGAAGACTTCCTGCTGGTGGAACTGGAAAGCGGCTTTGCGCCGGGCGGTCGTCGTCCTTCGGCGGAAACCGGGCTGCACACGATGCTGTATTCCCGCTATCCTGAAACAGGTGCGGTGCTGCATACCCATTCGGTCAATTCGACCGTGTTATCGCGGGTTGAGCGCAGCGGCGCGCTGGTGCTGGAAGGCTACGAGATGCAAAAATCGCTCAGTGGCCAGACCTCGCACCTTGATCAGGTGGTGATCCCGATCTTCGACAACAGCCAGGATATTCCTGCGCTGGCGCAGAAGATTATTGCTTCGTCAGAACACGCGCCGTTGCAGTATGGTTTTCTGCTGCGCGGCCACGGGCTGACCTGCTGGGGACGGGATGTGGCCGAAGCGCGCCGCCATCTGGAAGGGCTGGAATTCCTGTTCCAGTGTGAACTGCAACGTCGCCTGCTGGAGGCTAAATGATCCGCGCCATCGTCACTGATATTGAAGGCACCACCACGGATATCCGTTTTGTGCATCAGGTGTTATTCCCTTACGCCCGCCAGCGTCTGGCGGAGTTCCTTCGTCATGAGCATGAACAGCCGGACGTCGCAGCGGCGCTGGACGCTTTACGCGCTGAAATCGACCGGCCACAGGCCAGCGTCGAAGCGCTCATCGAACAGCTTTTTACCTACATGGACAACGACGTGAAATCGACGTCGCTGAAAGTCTTGCAGGGCATCATCTGGCGCACGGGTTATGAGAATGGCGATTTCCGCGGCCATCTCTATGACGACGTCGCGCCGCAACTGGAAGCCTGGAAAGCCGAAGGCCTGAAACTTTGCGTGTATTCCTCCGGTTCGGTGGACGCGCAAAAACTGCTGTTTGGCTACAGTGATGCGGGTGATTTAACCCCGCTGTTCAGCGGATATTTCGACACCCGAGTCGGGGCAAAGCGTGAAACGGAGTCGTATCAGAACATCGCCGAGCAACTGATCCTGCCGCCGCAGGATTTACTGTTTTTATCGGACATCCGTCAGGAACTCGATGCCGCGCGCCTGGCAGGCTGGCATACCTGTCAGCTGATCCGTGATGACGCTGACGAGCTCAGCGATCACCTGCAAGTTAATCGTTTTGATCAGATAGCCTTAGAAACATTCTTATAAGAGGGTTGACCATGAGTGCATTGACGATTTTTAGTGACCAGGATCCTTCCGCACCGGTCTGGGAAAGCCGCGACGGCGACGCCATTGCTGCCGAACTGAGCAAAATTGATGTGCGCTTTGAGCGCTGGCAGGCTGATCGCGATTTAGGTGAGAACCCGCAACCGCAGGACGTGATTGCCGCTTATCAGCATGAAATCGACAAACTGGTCGAAGAAAAAGGCTATCAGAGCTGGGACGTGATCAGCATGCGTCCGGACAACGAACAGCGCGACGTGCTGCGCACCAAATTCCTTTCCGAGCATACGCATGGCGAAGATGAAGTACGTTTTTTCGTTGAAGGCGTGGGGCTGTTTTGCCTGCACCTGAATGGCAAGATTTTCCAGATCCTGTGCGAGAAGAACGATCTTATTTCCGTACCGGCCAACACCCGCCACTGGTTTGACATGGGCGGATCCCCGTCATTTACCGCGATCCGCGTGTTCGACAATCCGGAAGGCTGGGTGGCGCATTTCACCGGCGATAAGATTGCGGATGCGTATCCGAGGATGGGGGAGTAAGGGGGCCACGTCTCGCAGAAACAAAAAAACCACCGAAAGGTGGTTTTTTTGTGCTGGTCAGGTTAGCGGCCTTTCCAGCGGGCTTCGTTACTGATGTAACGCAAGCGCAACCCAGCCACAACATAGTCTGTTTTCTGAACAATTTTGTCAAGTTGGTCGACAACAAGTGTATGACGCCGGGCCTTTAACGCATTACCTGCTTACCATAATTCGGTGAGCGTGGGCCGTACAGCAGGCCGTCGGTCTGAGATGCACTCAGCAGACGGTAGCTGGTGAGCCCGGCGATATCATGACCTTTGTCGGAAATCGTGCTGGAGATTTGCTTCACCGCAGCCTGAACCAGCATGCCGATGATCCCGCCGTTGTTGTTGTCATTTTCGCTGTCAGAGGCAGTGGCGTTACCTGTCCACAGCACTTTGCCATTGCGTAAATCCACCAGTTTGGCATTAGCGGTGACACGGGTTTCGCTGGAAACCACCATGTAGCTGCTGCCGTAGCTGGTGATATCAATGTAAAGCGCGGCATCCGCACCGAAAATTTCACGCAGTTTGGCGGCGCTGACTGAACGAATATCTTCCGCACCGGTTATGCCGTTCTGCTTGAAGGTTTCTTCAACGACAGCCACCGGGAAGACATAGAAGCCGTCTTCTGCCAGCGGTGCCGTGACAGTTGAAAGCATGCTGTGGCTGGCGTTCACGTCCGGCGAATGGTTCACCGGCGGCAGGACCAGAATCGATCTCGGTTTGCTTTCTTTAAACGCGGTGTAATCGTAAGACGCTTTTTTCGCGCAGCCTGTCAGCAACAACGTCAGCACCATACCGGTCAGCAGGAATAAACGTTTCATTTAACACTCCCTTTATTTTTCAGCAGGAAATCCATGTAGGTTGCTGACTCAGGAAATAAACTTTTCTCAGTATTGAATTCCTGAAATGCCAGATCGGTATGACCGGTATTGGCATAAAGTAATCCCAGCTGGGCGTGCAGGCCTGGTGGAACGGCTTTACCGGTTGCACGGGATTTTTCAATCGACTCTTTTAATGACGCGATTTGTTCTTCCGGGCCGACTTTGTCACCCTGATAATACTGGTAAACGGTCTTCTGATAGTTATCCCAGTTATATAATGATGTGTCAGCCTGTTTTGCACAGCCCGCTAATAATAACGCTAGGGTAAAAAATCCACCTTTTAACACGGCGCGTTGGGTTTTACGTAATGTCATTTGATAATATCCGTATTATTAATTAGCCGGACGCCATGCGCCGCTTTCGATCCCATTCACCAGGTTATTCACCGCTTCACGGATTGCTAAATCCAGCACTTTGCCGTTTAAGGTAGAGTCATAACTGGCAGTGCCGCCGAAACCAATAATTTCACGGTTGGACAGGGAATACTCGCCTGCGCCCTGTGAGGAATACACCACTTCAGAGGTCTGAACATTGACAACATTCAGGCTGACTTTAGCGTAAGCGATCTGTTGCTTACCGCGGCCGAGGATGCCCCACAACTGGTTGTCGCCGACTTCTTTACGACCAAACTCAGTCACATCACCGGTGATGACGTAATTAGCACCTTTCAGCGTTTGTGCCTGGCCTTTAATTCCGGCTTCTTCTTTAATTTCAGCCATATTGGTGCGGTCTAAAACATTAAAGCGGCCAGTTTGTTGCAGGTCAGTCACCAGAATAGTTTTAGACTGATTGCCCAGACGATCGACGCCGTCAGAGAAAATGCCACTCATATAGCTTGAGCGGTTATCGAATTTTCCGACAGAAATCGGACTGCGGGGGCCATTATATTGCGTGTTATAAGAAGCGACTTTCTGAACTTCAACCGTGCGGGATGATTCTGTTGCACACCCTGTTAATGTGCCTGCCGCAATCATTGCCGACAAAATGAAAACTGATTTCATCATGTTACTATTCCTTGTCAATTTAATTTTTATTAACGGGCAAAGGTTGCTCGTGCCAAATTAAAATAATTTGACTTAATGTTATTCCAATAAGTAGCAGGAGATATTTCACTTAAAACGATGAATTATCTCAATAGCCATTTTTACCCTTTTCGGTCGCGGAATACCGGCGCTGAAAGAGAGTAAAATTTAAAATTGGCTAATGATAATCCTAACAGATATTGCTTTTCGATTTCCTTACATTAATGGATTTTCTTTATCATTAGCTCAAAAAAACAGCGCCTGCAGGCGCTGCATTATTTACCAGAGGGTTAACGCAAGGCTCGTCTGAAGAACCCTTCCCGAACCTGATCCGGCGTCACCACGCCCACATCCAGCACCCATCCGCTGATCAACTCTGCAGGCGTCACATCAAATGCCGGGTTATAAACCTGTGCGTCCAGCGGTGCCCATTGTACGGAACCAAAACTGCCGGAAACGCCGGTGACTTCGCTTGCGGCGCGCTGTTCGATGGGGATAGCGGCACCGTTCGGACATTGCGGATCGTGCGTGGTATGCGGTGCGGCGACGTAGAACGGAATGCCGTGATATTTCGCCAAAACCGCCAGGCTGTAAGTGCCGATTTTGTTGGCAACATCGCCATTCGCAGCAATGCGGTCAGCGCCGACCCAGATAGCATCGACGCGCTTTTGTGCCATCAGGCTGGCGGCCATCGAATCGCAAATCAGCTGATAAGTAATGCCCAGCTCACCGAGTTCCCAGGCGGTGAGACGTCCGCCCTGTAACAGCGGACGGGTTTCGTCCACCCACACCTGTTCTACATTCCCCTGCTCATGGGCGCGGCGGATCACCCCGATTGCCGTGCCGACACCTGCCGTTGCCAGCCCGCCGGTGTTGCAATGGGTCAGCAGGCGGCTGCCGGGTGTGACCAGCTTAGCGCCATGTGTGGCAATGCTGTCGCACAATGTCCGGTCCTCATCCACCAGGCGCAACGCTTCTTCTGATAATGCTTTCACGTAATCAGGTTGTTGCAGCGCGGCTTTCATCCGGTCGAGATTGTTCATCAGATTCACGGCGGTCGGGCGCGAGGCACGCAGCGTGTCCAGCGCATGATGTAATTCATCCTGCGCCATTCCCCGTTCAGCCAGCAGCGCCAGCAGCAGGCTGGCGGACAAGCCAATCAGGGGTGCACCACGCACGCGCAGGGTGCGGATGTGATCCACCAGTTCGCTGACGTCACGACATTCGCGCCAGTCAGACCGTTGCGGCAGGGCTTGCTGGTCGAGGATCCACAGCTGGTTTTCACGAATACGTAAACTGGTGGTTGTGAGGCTTTGCATTATTGGTTAAATCCTTGTTGCCCGGTTGCATCTGGTCACTTATTCTGCCAACATGCGTAACGGATGTATAGACGTCTAAACGCTTTAAAGGCTAAAAAAGAATTCGAGAGGTCAGGATGTCGCGCTACTACACATTTACCGCCAAAGATGCCGTTGAATATGCCCGTCAGTTTGGCGGCGTGGCAGATCCGCACTCCCTGGTCACTGCCGATGAAATCGGTGACGGAAACCTGAATCTGGTGTTTAAGATCCGCGATACTGCGGGTAAAAGCCGGGTGATCGTCAAACAGGCGCTGCCGTATGTGCGTTGTGTGGGTGAATCCTGGCCGCTGACTTTAGATCGTGCGCGCATTGAAGCAGAAACCCTGATCATCCACGGTCAGTATTGCCCGCAGCATACGGTCACCGTGTTACATCACGACGCAGAACTGGCGGTGATGGTGCAGGAAGATCTGTCGGATCATCACATCTGGCGCAGCGAGCTGGTGCAGGGGAAATACTACCCGCAGGCTTCTGCCCAGCTGGGAGAATATCTGGCGCAAACGTTGTTCCATACCTCGGATTTCTTCCAGAACGCGCAGACCAAAAAAGCCGAAGTTTCCCGTTTCACTAATCCTGAATTGTGTCAGATCACCGAAGATCTGTTCTTTACCGATCCGTATGTCGATCACGAGCGCAATAATTTTGATGCCGTATTGCAGCCGGAAGTGGATGCGCTGCGTGCGGATAAACCGCTGCGACTGGCGGTGGCCGCGCTGAAACACCGTTTCCTGAGTAAAGCGGAAGCGTTGCTGCACGGCGATATTCACAGCGGGTCGATTTTTGTCGCCGAAGGTAAACTGAAAGCCATCGACGCGGAATTCGGTTATTACGGCCCGCTGGGATTTGATCCGGGTTCGGCAATGGGAAATCTGCTGCTGAACTACTGCGGTCTGCCGGGACTGGTCGGGGTGCGTGAAGCGGCAGATGGCCGTGAGCAGCGCCTGAAAGATGTGCGTGAACTGTGGCTGAGCTTCTCGGAGCGTTTCCTGCAACTGGCGCGGGATAAATCCCAGGATCCGACGCTGGCGGAGCCGGGCTATGCGGAATTTTTCCTGCAGGAAGTCTGGCACGATGCCGTCGGGTATTGCGGCGCGGAGTTGATCCGCCGCACCATCGGACTGGCGCACGTCGCCGATCTCGATACCATTAAAGATGCTGCGATGCGCGCCGATTGCCAGCGACACGCGCTGAGCCTCGGACAAAAACTCATTCTGACCGCACAACAAATCGGCGATGTGGAGTCACTTATTGCGCGGATCCGTCAGTTCAGCTAATCCTGTAAGATTCTTGTATAATGCCCGCCTTCGAGGTGCGTAGGGGTAAACCCGGTGGCATTTCCTCGGTTTACTTTTAACAGGAATACAGAATTATGATGCATAACCATGTCTTGCGCAGCGTGCGCTACATGCTGGATTTGAGCGAAGGTCAGTTGATTGAGATCCTTAAAACGACCGGTACGCCTGTCAGCCCTGAAGTGATGTCGCGCTACCTCAAAAAAGAAGACGAAGAAGGCTACATGGAAGTGCCAGACGAAGTGATGGCAAACTTCCTTAATGGCCTGATCACCTTCAAACGCGGTAAAGACGATCGCTTCCCTGCGCCGGAAGTAGAAAAGCGTCTGACCAATAACATCATGCTGAAAAAATTGCGCGTGGCGTTTGAGCTGAAAACCGAAGACATGATTTCCGTGCTGACTGCGGCAGATTTCAAAGTCTCCGAAGGCGAACTGAGTGCGTTCTTCCGCAAGGAAGGCCACAAAAACTACCGTCCTTGCGGCGATCAGGTAATGCGTTATTTCCTGAAAGGGCTGACGGCGAAAGTCCGTCCTAAGAAAGGCTGAATATAAAGTATTCATGAAATAAATATTTTCACAGAGAATACTTCATTAGTGAATAATAAGCGGGAGCCTCAAAAAAGGCTCCCGTTTTACGTTTATTGATTCTGTAATTGCGAAATTTCGTTATTTCCTTTCTCACTTCACGTTTTTTTAGTTTATTTTTGACAGAGTATTAATCCGGAAACTATCTTCATCCCTCGCCGTAATACCTCTGGGCACTATTTTAAAAAAAATAAAACACCGCTGTTAATTGACAGGCAGCGGTTAAATTTTATAGTGAAAAGGATATCTTATTATGACAAAAATTAAAGCGCTGGCCTTGTTCGTTGGATTTGCCGTTTCGGGTTCTTCGGTCGCCGCGGCGTCTCAAAGCAGTCTCGAAGCCCGCATGGCGCAGCTCGAACAGCGTCTGCAGCAGGCAGAGACGCGAGCAGAAACGGCAGAAAAGCAAATCGAGCAGCTCAAACATCAGGACATCAAACGCGAACAGGAAATTGCTATCGTCAAAGAAGCTAATCCAGTTGAAGTTAAAAAAGATGGAATATCGAAAGACAAATTATTAACACTTAATGGATTCGATAATTTAAAACTGTATGGCGATGTGGAATTTAATGTCGACGGCGCAAGTCGTACAGGGCAATTAACCTCTGTGCGAACCAGTGATAATAAAAACTGGAAACCGGGAAATAATGAACGCTGGGATGTTAACGGACGGTTATTAATCGGTCTGGATGGTTATCGCCGTAATGATAATGGCCAGTTCTCTGGTTTCTCTGTACAGCCAACGGCTGACCTGAATGGCTCGATGAATCTTGATGATGCTGCCTTCTTCTTCGGTGAGGAAAAAGACTGGATGGCAAAAATCGGTCGTTTCGAAGCCTACGATATGTTCCCGCTTAATCAGGATACTTTCATCGAATACTCCGGGAATACCGCCAACGACCTGTACGCCGACGGTTATGGCTATGTGTACATGATGAAAGAAGGGCGCGGGCGTAGTGACAGCGGCGGCAACATCATGCTGAATAAAAATATCGGCAACTGGTATTTCGAGCTGAATACCTTGCTGGAAAACGGTTCAGCGCTGTTTGCCGAGCAAAACTATCATGGCAACGAACTTGAGAATGACAAAAACGTTGCCTATCTGCGCCCGATCATTGCCTGGAAGGGGGATGCCTTCTCGGTTGCGGCGGCAATGGAAACCAACGTGGTGAACAACGCGTATGGTTACACCAACGATAAAAATGAATTCGTCGATCAGTCCAAACGTAATGGTTACGGTATGACAATGACCTGGGACGGCCAGAAAGCTGACCCGGAAAATGGCGTGGTAGCAAACCTGAGCACGGCGTATATGGATGCGTCGGATGAGAAGGACTTCACCGTCGGTGCCAATGCGTTGTGGAAAAACTTCGAACTGGGTTACATCTACGCGCACAACAAAATTGAAGACTTTAATATCGAAGGTGTTCGCGCATCCGATTACGACGATGACTGGTTCGATGAGCCGGGCAGCTACGATATCCATACCGTTCACGCCAGCTACCTGATCCCGAACGTCATGAACATGGAAAACTTCAACGTTTATCTGGGCGCGTACATCTCCATGCTGGAAGCGGATAAAACTTACAGCAGCGATGATGACAGTGACCAGAGGTATGGGGCGCGGGTACGCTTTAAATACTACTTCTAAATTACCCATCATAATTCTGGCTGCAGATGCGTTGGCTTCGCGCACTTACCCCAGTCACATAGTTATCTATGTGACTGGGGATGCGTTTACTTGCCGCCTTCCTGCAACCTGAATCCTTTAGGGTAATACGTGTGTATCTTCATAAATAATAAAAGCCTGAGTGCGTAAACACTCAGGCTTTTTTATGACTTAACCGTTAAATCAGGCAGCTTCGGTGTGGCGGGGTTTCGCCTCAGCCTTTTTTACGCTGTCTTTCTCCGCTTCAGGTTTTTGCGCAGCCAGGGCGTCCGGCTCAAACTCATCGACGTTAATGGAACGCAGACGGCTTTCTTCCGCACGGCTCAGGATTCGGGCGTCATCAGCGCTCAGATGACCAGCATCCAGACCTTTTTGCGCCAGAATATCCAGACGGGTGAACGGCAGCTTTTTACCCATCGCTTCGCACAGACGTTTGTGAACCGGCTCAGCGGCCAGAATATCCTGCAACGCTTCTTCCAGCAGACCGACCGGATTGTGCTCGCTTGGCGTCAGATACTGACCACGACCGATGCGGCTGCGGGTCTCAGATGGCAGCTGCAGAATGCGCGCCAGTTCGTGATCCAGACGGTCAGACGGTGCGGCATGTGAAAGCCCCAGCGGGAAAATCACCAGACGCATCACACCCGCCACGAAACGGTTCGGGAAGTTACGCAGCAAATCGTCGATAGCCACTTCAGCCTGATGCAGACAATCCTGCACGCCCCAGTGAACCAGCGGTAAATCCGCTTCGTTACAACCTTCTTCGTCATAACGTTTCAGCGTCGCCGTCGCCAGATACATCTGGCTGAGGATATCGCCAAGACGGGCGGAAATACGTTCGCGACGTTTCAGACTGCCGCCGAGCACGCCCATGGAAATATCAGACAGCAGCGCCAGGTTAGCGCTCAGACGGTTGATGTGCTGGTAGTAACGCGCCGTTTTGTCGTTAACCGGAGTGTCACTGGTGCGACCGCCGGTCAGACCGAGCCAGAAGCTGCGCATATTATTACTGCCGACATGGCCGATATGTCCGAACAGCGCACGGTCGAAATCAACCAGATCGTTTTTCTCAGCGGCCGCCATTTCACGCAGAACATAAGGATGGCAGCGGATCGCGCCCTGACCGAAGATGATCATGCTGCGGGTCAGAATGTTGGCACCTTCCACGGTAATCGCAATCGGCGCGCCCTGATAAGAACGGGCCACAAAGTTGCTGGTACCGAGCATAATGCCTTTACCGCCGGTGATATCCATCGCATCCATCACGGCGCGCTGGCCACGGTGAGTACAGTGGTATTTCACGATAGCCGACAGCACCGCCGGTTTTTCGCCGAGCATAATGCCGTTGGTAATCAGGGTTGCAGCGGCGTCCATCACATAAGCGTTACCGGCAATGCGTGCCAGCGGTTCTTCGATGCCTTCCATTTTGCCGATAGGCAGTTTGAACTGACGGCGGATATAGGCATATGCGCCGGTCGCCAGCGCCAGAGATTTCAGGCTACCCGTGGAGTTAGACGGCAGGGTAATACCACGACCGACAGACAGACATTCCACCAGCATACGCCAGCCCTGACCGGCCATTTTCGGGCCGCCAATGATGTAGTCGATCGGCACGAAAATATCGTGGCCGCGCGTCGGACCGTTCTGGAACGGCACGTTCAGCGGGAAGTGACGATGGCCAATTTCGACACCGGCGGTGTCGGTTGGGATCAGCGCACAGGTAATGCCCAGTTCAGTTTCGTTGCCGAGCAGATGATCGGGGTCTTTCAGTTTAAACGCCAGACCCAGCACGGTGGCGATAGGGGCCAGCGTGATGTAGCGTTTGTTCCAGGTCAGACGCATACCGAGGACTTCTTTCCCCTGCCACTGGCCTTTACAGACGATACCGAAATCCGGAATAGCACCGGCATCAGAACCCGCTTCCGGGCTGGTCAGGGCGAAACAAGGGATTTCCAGACCTTCGGCCAGACGCGGCAGATAGTGATCTTTCTGCTCTTCGGTGCCGTAATGTTGCAGCAATTCGCCCGGCCCGAGGGAGTTCGGCACACCGACGGTGATCGCCAGAATACCGGATACACCGGCCAGTTTTTGCAACACACGTGCCTGAGCGTAAGCGGAGAATTCCAGGCCGCCGTATTCTTTCTTAATGATCATCGCGAAGAAGCGATGTTCTTTCAGATACGCCCACAGTTCCGGCGGCAAATCTGCCAGTTCATGGGTTATCTGGAAGTCATTCGCCATGCGACAGGCTTCTTCAACCGGCCCGTCAATAAAGTGTTGCTCTTCTTCGGTCAGTTGCTGTTCAGGGTAATCCTGCAATTTTTTCCAGTCAGGCTTACCGCCAAACAGATCGCCTTCCCACCAGGTCGTTCCGGCTTCAATAGCTTCTTTTTCCGTGCGTGACATGGCAGGCATCACTTTACGGAAGGTGCGCAGGGCAGGGGCTGAGAACAATGAACGACGCAGGGCAGGGATATTGAACGGCAGCAAAATGATCGCCAGCGGCACCAGAAGCCATAACGTCCACAAATTAATGGCACCCATGGCAGCGGTAAACGCCAGTAAAATCAGGCTGCTAAGGGCAAGATTGACCTTGTGGTAGAACAACGCACCAAGGATCACGACAAATGCAACAATGCTAAGAACCATCATAGTAAAGCTCCTGAGTAGTAGGAGGTCTGACCTGTTGTAGGGATACAATGGTTTTAGTTCATGCTCATTTCTTTATCAATGTGTTTACATACTAATTACAACACAGCTCACAAACCGGCCGCACGAAGCGTCAAAAATAGAAACTATCGGAATCATTACCGCTTCATTGCTTCTCGCTGTTTCGGCTTTCCGTTAAACTGCACAGCGGAACGTTTTATTGCTATCGGCCGTGCGTAAACCGGCTGCAAATGGACATAAAAGAGGCTGCTATGTACCAGGATATTATCCGTACTGAACTGAACGAAGCTGCTGATACGCTGAATAAATTCATCAGCGATCCGGCAAATATTGAGTCTATTCAACGTGCAGCAGTGCTGCTGGCAGATTCATTCAAAGCGGGTGGGAAAGTAATTTCCTGCGGTAACGGCGGTTCACATTGTGACGCCATGCATTTCGCGGAAGAGCTGACGGGCCGTTATCGTGAAAACCGTCCGGGCTATCCGGCGATTGCCATTTCTGACGTCAGCCACATCTCCTGCGTCGGCAACGATTTCGGTTACGAATACATTTTCTCCCGTTATCTGGAAGCCGTTGGCCAGAAAGGTGACGTTCTGCTGGGGATCTCCACTTCCGGCAATTCTGGTAACGTGATCAAAGCTATCGAAGCTGCCCGCGCTAAAGGCATGAAAGTCATTACCCTGACCGGTAAAGATGGCGGCAAAATGGACGGCTCAGCCGACGTGGAAATCCGCGTTCCTCACTTTGGTTTCGCTGACCGCGTGCAGGAAATCCACATTAAAGTGATACATATCCTGATCTTATTGATCGAAAAAGAGATGGCAAAATAATTCGCCGCACGTGGGTAATACGGCGTTGAAATCTGGCTCAGAATGCTCATTTACTCTGTGTAAACTCCGCTTCTTCGCCAGATTTCGCCTTGTCTTTCCTGAGTGCAGCGCATTATAAGAATAATAAAAGGAGGCAGGTGATGTGCGAATTGCTCGGGATGAGCGCTAACGTCCCTACTGATATTTGTTTCAGTTTCAGTGGATTAGTGCAGCGCGGTGGCGGGACTGGTCCGCATAAAGACGGCTGGGGCATTACCTTTTATGAAGGCAATGGCTGTCGTACTTTTAAAGATCCGACGCCAAGTTTTAATTCGCCCATTGCCCGCCTTGTTCAGGAATATCCGATCAAATCCTGCGCGGTGATTTCTCATATTCGTCAGGCAAACCGTGGTGAAGTGGCGCTGGAAAATACCCATCCGTTCACCCGCGAACTGTGGGGACGCAACTGGACTTACGCGCACAACGGCCAGCTTCGCGGTTACCGCCAGCTGGATACCGGCACGTTGCGCCCTGTCGGTCAGACAGATAGTGAATACGCTTTTTGCTGGTTGCTGCATAAACTCACCCAACGTTATCCGCGCCGCCCTGCAAGCTGGCCGCCGGTGTTTCGCTATATCGCGTCGCTGGCTGATGAGTTACGGCAGAAAGGGGTGTTTAACATGTTGCTGTCGGACGGCAATTTTGTGATGGCATACTGCTCGACGAATTTGCACTGGATCACGCGGCGGGCGCCTTTCGGAAAGGCAACGTTGTTGGATCAGGATGTGGAAATTGATTTTCAGCAGCAGACGACACCTAATGATGTCGTCACCGTGATTGCCACGCAACCGCTGACCGCAAACGAAACCTGGAACAAGATTGTCCCAGGTGAGTTCGCGTTATTTCATCGGGGCGAACGCCAGCTGTGAGGACAGCGGGGTGTTAGACAACGGTTGCAGCACTTCATATTTACCGTCAGTGACCACAACATTCGGTGGCTGATGGTGTTTCTCAAAGTACGCATATCCCGGTTGTAACTGGCTCCAGAAGCTGTAGTAGCTTGAGTTTTTGTGCGCCTTCATGTTGGCATCGGTCATTTTGAACGGATAAATGCTGATCTGCAGATTACGCTGCCCGAACTGGAATGCCGCCTGCACATAGGTAAAGATTTCGTCCATGTAGCCGTCGGTCATGGCGTAGCAACCGATAGACTTACAGTTTCCGTGGATCATCAGATACTTACCCGAATAGCCCTGCGAGATGTCGTAAGCATTGGGGAAACCGATGTTGATGGCGCGATAAAAGCGGCTGTCAGGTTTCAGGTGGTGAATATCCACGTTGTAGAAACCTTCCGGGCTTTTGAAATCACCTTCGCGACGTTTATTTCCCAAACCGCCGGAAAAATCGCAGATGCCGTAACTGCCGATCAGACGAAATTCGCCGTCGAGTTGGGCATACAATTCGAGTTTACGTTCTTGTTTGAAGATCTGGATATAAACCGGAGCGCCTAACAATTGCTTTTTAAGCGTCGCGTTGACCGGGACAGCATCGCTGGCCACGGCGTAATTTGCTGTAAATAAAGGCAAACTGAGGAGCATCGCAAGAAACAGCGCGATTCTGATCATTCTAAATCCTGCTTGGTAATAATGTCGATTATTGTGTCTACAGCGGAACTGCCTGTAAGACCGCCACTGATTTTCTTCTTATGTACTGCCTGTCTGAAACGATGCCATATTAATACTGATTAATTTTTTAGCAATCACCAAATAATGAATAATGAATTTCCCAATCGGAAATTTATTACCTTGCCATGAATGGTGATTAATTAAGCGAAATTAACCAACATTTTCTGTGTTGGAAATCTCCACACTCAACTGTATACTTATACAGTCATTGGGGGAGGGCTATGCGTAAAATCATTCATGTGGATATGGACTGCTTTTTCGCGGCCGTCGAGATGCGCGACGATCCTACCCTGCGCGATATTCCAATCGCTATCGGCGGCAGTCGTGACCGCCGTGGCGTCATCAGTACCGCCAATTATCCTGCCCGCAAATTTGGCGTACACAGTGCAATGCCTACCGGCATGGCCCTGAAACTTTGCCCGCATCTGAAAGTCATTCCCGGCAGAATGGACGCCTATAAAGAAGCGTCAAACCACATTCGTGAAATCTTCGCGCGTTATACGCCATTGATCGAACCGTTGTCACTCGACGAAGCTTATCTGGATGTTTCCGACGCCACCCAATGCAATGGTTCCGCCACACTTATCGCCGCTGAAATTCGCCAGGCCATTTTCGATGAAATCAATCTGACGGCTTCTGCGGGTATTGCGCCGATAAAATTTCTGGCAAAAATCGCCTCAGACCTGAATAAACCCAACGGCCAGTTTGTGATTACGCCCGATAAAGTGGACGCGTTTTTACAAGATTTGCCGCTGAGCAAAATCCCCGGCGTCGGCAAAGTCACCGCCCAGCGGTTGCAGGAGCAGGGGTTGATCACCTGCGGTGATGTACAGCGTTACGATCTGGCGAAACTGCTCAAACGCTTTGGCAAGTTTGGACGCGTGTTATGGGAACGCTGTCAGGGGATTGATGAGCGCGAGATTTCCCCCGAGCGGTTGCGTAAATCCGTCGGTGTGGAACGTACCCTGGCCGAAGATATTCACAGCTGGGAAGAGTGCGTGGCGCTGATCGAACGTTTGTACCCCGAACTGCAAACGCGCTTAAGCCGCGTCAGCCCGGATCTGCGCATTGCGAGACAGGGTGTAAAACTCAAATTTCATGATTTCCAGCAAACCACGCAGGAGCACGTGTGGCCGGTGCTGAATAAAGAAGATTTACTGAAAGTCGCGCGTGATGCCTGGGAACAGCGGCGCGGCGGAAGAGGGGTCAGGCTGGTGGGGTTGCATGTGACGTTGCAAGATCCCCAAATCGAGCGGCAGCTTCTTCTTCCCTGGGAATGATCCCCGTCATCCTTCAAACTGTCTCTGCGTTGGCTGCCTTCGCAAATCCCGGTCACATACTTGTGTATGCTCCCGGGGATTTACTCAGTTGCCGCCTTAATACAGCCCGAATGATTTAGGGGATCGATCGAGTATTAACTGCGTTCAGGAATCGCTTTCAGCAGGGCCGTCAGCAGTTTCCAGTACAGCTCGACGCTGGCAATTTCAACCTGCTCATCCGGCGAGTGCGGGCCGGTGATGGTTGGCCCGATGGAAACCATGTCCATATCCGGGTACGGTTTTTTGAACAGACCGCATTCCAGACCGGCGTGGATCACCATGATGTTCGGGGTTTTATTGAACAGCGTCTGGTAAGTTTCACGCACCAGCGTCATCACTGGTGAGCTTGGCTCAGGTTTCCAGCCAGGGTAGCTGCCTTTTGCCAGACTTTTCGCGCCAGCCAGTTCACTCAGTGAATTGAGCATGCTGACCACATATTCTTTGCCGCTGTCGATAAGAGAACGGATCAGACTGTTGATCGCTACTTCGTCATCTTTCATGGTGACAACACCGACGTTCAGCGAGGTTTCTACCACGCCTTTCACGTCATCACTCATGCGGATCACGCCGTTTGGCGTCGCGTTCAGCAGGGCAAGGAATTTACCCTGAGTTTCCGCGGTCAGCGCTTTCGTGTTGCTTTCAGCCGCTTCTGCCACCAGAGCAATTTTCTTCTCAACCGCTGACAGTTCAAACTGAATGGTCGCCAGGAATTCCTGTGCTGCTGCTTTCAGTACGTCTGCTTTATCCGCAGCCACTGCCAGAGTTGCAATCGCTTCACGCGGGATGGCGTTACGCAGTGTGCCGCCGGTGAAATCCAGCAGACGCAGGCCCAGTGTCTCGGCGTTGTCTGCCAGGAAACGCGCCAGCAATTTGCTTGCATTACCCAGACCTAAATGGATATCAGCGCCGGAGTGGCCGCCTTTCAGTCCCTTCAGGGTCAGCTTCAGCGTGGTGAAACCAGCCGGAACCGCTTCACGGCTCAGTGGCAGTGTGGCGGTAAAATCAATGCCGCCGGCGCAACCCATGTAGATTTCGCCTTCGGTTTCAGAATCGGTGTTGATCAGAATTTCAGACTGTAACCAGTCTGGTTGCAGGCCGAATGCGCCTGCCATGCCGGTTTCTTCGGTCATGGTCAGCAGCACTTCCAGCGGACCGTGCTCTACGCTGTCATCAGCCAGAACTGCCAGCGCGGACGCCATGCCGATACCATTGTCAGAACCCAGCGTGGTGCCGCGGGCTTTTACCCAACCGTCTTCGATGAAAGGCTGGATCGGATCTTTAGTGAAATCATGAACGGTATCGTTGTTTTTCTGCGGCACCATATCGAGGTGCGCCTGCAGGGCAACGGCTTTGCGGTTTTCCATGCCTTTCGTGGCCGGTTTACGCAGCAAAATGTTGCCGACTTCATCACGCTCAGCGTGGATACCCTTTTCCTGTGCCCATTCAACGATGTGTTTTGCCAGTTCTTCTTCATGATAAGAAGGGTGCGGAATTGAACAGATTTTGGCAAAAATATCCCACAACGGTTGTGGCGAAAGCTGAGACAGTTCAGACACTATAAGTCTCCTGTAACAGTCAGCTCATTCAGGCTCCGTTTGCAGGGGAACTGATTGAGATGCTGTAGGTTTAAGGTTAAGTAATCCCCGCCAGACTGTGTGGCGAGTGGCCTGACAGAATATCACTTAATCTTAACCTGTGCGCGGGGACGGGGAGAAATTCCGGGTTTTTTGGGGCGCTTTGACCAGATAATCGCTGGTTTTTGTGAGACGGACTCACTATAATCTCGCGCAACCTTTTTTCCCCCCATTATTTATTTAGAAGCCGTTAATTCACTGGCTGGGACACCTTTATGAGCGAAAAATACGTTGTAACCTGGGACATGCTGCAAATCCACGCCCGCACCATGGCTAAACGCCTGCTGCCGGCAGAACAATGGAAAGGCATTATTGCCGTCAGCCGTGGCGGTCTGGTCCCTGCAGCGTTGCTGGCTCGCGAGCTGTGCATCCGCCATGTCGATACCGTGTGTATCTCCAGCTATGACCATGATAATCAGCGCGAAATGCAAGTGCTGAAACGCGCAGAAGGCGACGGTGAAGGCTTCATCGTGATCGACGATCTGGTTGATACCGGCGGCACTGCGAAAGCGATCCGCGAAATGTACCCGAAAGCACATTTCATCACCATCTTCGCCAAACCTGCTGGCGCACCGCTGGTCGATGATTACGTCATCGACATTCCGCAGAACACCTGGATCGAACAGCCGTGGGATATGGGGGTCATCTTTGTGCCTCCATTAGTGGGTAAGTAATTTTCCCTTAGTGTTTATAAACGCCTGGCTTATTGCCGGGCGTTTTGCTTTTGTTGACTTGAAATCCTTTCCGCTTGACCTCACCCCTCACTTGTCGCAACGTGGTCGGGTTATAATCCCGTCCAGAAATGATCGCCTGCGGGCGACCCGCTGCTTGCTAACGGAGGATCTTGCATCATGGCTCCAGCCAACCTTACGGAAAAACTGTTTAAACCTTCCTTTAAATATCCGGAAACTTCGACGCTGGTTCGTCGCGTTCATCATCATAATACGCACCCGCCGATGCACACTGCGCTGGAAGGCGACACGGTAAATTGCTGGTACAGAACCATTAACCGTCTGATGTGGATGTGGCGGGGTGTCGATCCTTTAGAAGTCGAAGAAGTGCTGTCGCGGATTGCAGTTTCCAAAGCCGAGCACAGCGATCCGCTGTTGCTGGACACCGTCATTGGCTACCGTAACGGCAACTGGGTTTACGAATGGTCAAATCAGGCGATGGCGTGGCAGCAAAAAGCCGCAGAAGAAAAAGATCCAAACCTGGCCAGCGAATACTGGCTGAAGGCGGCGAACCTTTACAGCATCGCCGGGTATCCGCATCTGAAAGGCGATACGCTGGCGGAACAGTCAGAAGTACTGGCCAATAAAGCCTTTGAGAAATCGTCAGAACATTCGCCGTATTCTCTCAAAGAGATCGAATTCAAAATTCCGGGCGGCGCGCCGATCACCGGTTTCCTGCACCTGCCGAATGAAGGCAAAGCGCCGTTCCCGACTGTCATGGTGTGCGGCGGTCTGGATACCTTGCAAAGTGACCATCAGCGTCTGTTCCGTTCTTATCTGGCGCCGATGGGCATTGCGATGCTGACCATCGACATGCCGTCGATCGGGTTCTCGTCGAAGTGGAAACTCACCCAGGACACCAGCTTCCTGCATCAGCAGGTATTGCACCAGCTTGCCGATGTTGCGTGGGTCGATGCCAGCCGTGTCAGCTTGCTCGGTTATCGTTTTGGCGCGAACGTCGCTGTGCGTCTGGCCTATCTCGAACCGCGCCGTGTGTGTGCCGTTGCCACATTGGGCGCGCTGGTGCATTCGTTGCTCAGCGATCCGAAATGTCAGGAACAGGTTCCCGATATGTATATGGATGTGCTGGCGAGCCGGCTGGGGATGTCGAGCGCGTCGGATTCGGCGCTCAAGACCGAACTTAATCGATATTCTCTGAAAATGCAGGGGCTGCTGGGGCGCAGAACGCCGACGCCAATGCTGGCCGCGTACTGGGAAAACGACATCTTCAGCCCGAAGGCGGAAGCCAGATTGATTGCGGATTCTTCATCTGAAGGCAAGCTATTACCGATTCAGAACGAGCCGCTTTATGAGCATTTTGACAAGGCTTTGCATGAGATTTGTGAGTGGTTGCAAAAGCATATGCGTTAACTTAATGGTTGCTAATTCCTAACGTTTTGCTAAAAAGGATCGTCTTTCTATGGAGGTTGTACTATGACGTTACCAAGCGGTCATCCTAAAAGCAGGCTAATGAAACGTTTCGGTACACTGGGACCGTACATCAGAGAAGGAAAATGCGAGAACGACCGCTTTTTCTTTGACTGCTTAGCTGTCTGTGTGAACGTGAAGCCCGCGCCGGAAAAGCGTGAGTTCTGGGGCTGGTGGATTGAGTTGCAGGCTGAAGCCGAACGTTTTACCTATGTTTATCACTTCGGTTTGTTCGATAAAGACGGCATCTGGAAAGCGCAAAACATCAAAGATGCTGAAGTGCGTGAGAAGCTTGAGACGACATTGAAAGGGTTCCACAAGAATCTCAACAAGATGATTGAAGAGATGTCCCTCAAACTGGAACCTGCTGATGATTTCAGCGAAGAACCCGTGAAGCTCTCCGCCTGACTTTCTGTACTACCCATTCCCATACTGAATGCTGCTATTATAGCGTTATGCCGGTTGGCATAACGCTTCTCCCCTGTTAAAAAAGACACAGAAGCACTTCTTATTCACACTAATGGAACGATTATGAGTGGTAGCCAGACACTGGTTGTAAAACTGGGCACCAGCGTGCTCACTGGCGGTTCACGCCGCCTCAACCGTGCTCACATTGTTGAGCTTGTCCGCCAGTGCGCGCAGCAACATGCGGCAGGGCATCGGATTGTGATTGTGACGTCGGGCGCCATTGCTGCCGGGCGTGAACATCTTGGCTACCCCGAACTCCCCGCCACCATTGCTTCCAAACAACTGCTGGCTGCCGTCGGGCAAAGCCGTTTGATCCAGCTGTGGGAGCAATTGTTCTCTATTTATGGCATCCACATTGGTCAGATGCTGCTGACGCGTGCCGACATGGAAGACCGCGAGCGGTTCCTCAACGCCCGCGACACGATGCATGCGCTGCTTGATAACCATATCGTGCCGGTGATTAACGAAAACGATGCAGTGGCGACGGCGGAGATCAAAGTCGGCGATAACGACAATCTTTCCGCGCTGGCCGCAATTCTTGCCGGTGCCGATAAATTGCTGCTGCTGACCGATCAGCGCGGTCTGTTTACCGCCGATCCGCGCACCAATCCGCAGGCCGAGCTTATCCGCGAAGTCATGACGATTGATGACGAATTGCGCGGCGTGGCGGGTGACAGCGTTTCCGGACTGGGTACCGGTGGCATGGCGACCAAATTGCAGGCGGCGGATGTCGCGTGCCGTGCGGGTGTCGATACCATTATTGCCGCAGGCAACCTGCCGGGCGTGATTGGTGATGTGATTAACGGCGTGTCCGTCGGCACACGTTTCCACGCCATGGAAACCCCGCTGGAGAACCGTAAACGCTGGATCTTTGGCGCACCGCCAGCCGGTGAAATCACCATCGACGACGGCGCGGTTTCCGCCATGATGGAGCGCGGCAGTTCACTGCTGCCAAAAGGTATCCGCGAAGTGAAAGGCGATTTCTCGCGTGGCGAAGTGATCCGCATCCGCAATCTGAACGGGCGCGATCTTGCGCACGGTGTCAGCCGCTATAACAGCGATGCGATGCGCATGATTGCCGGTCATCACTCTCAGCAGATCAGCGAAATTCTCGGTTACGAATACGGCCCGGTTGCCGTGCATCGTGACGACATGATTGTCAGTTAAGGAGCCACAGATGCTTAACGAGATGGGCAAGGCCGCGAAAGCCGCGTCCTGGCAGCTCTCCACCCTCAGCACCGCGCAGAAAAATCGTGCGCTGATGCTGATGGCCGACATGCTTGAGGCCAACAGCCAGAGCATTATTCTTGCCAACGAACTCGACATGTCCGCCGCCCGCGAAAGCGGCATGAGCGAAGCCTTATTAGACCGGCTGCTGCTGACGCCCGCGCGCTTATCGGCCATTGCCAGCGACGTGCGCGATGTCTGCCGCCTGAGCGATCCGGTCGGGCAGGTGATTGATGGTTCACAGCAGGACAGCGGTCTGCGTCTCGAACGCCGCCGTGTGCCGCTCGGCGTGATCGGCGTGATTTATGAAGCGCGCCCGAACGTCACCATCGATGTCGCCAGCCTGTGCCTGAAAACCGGCAACGCCGTGATCCTGCGCGGTGGCAAAGAAACGCACCACACTAATCAGGCGACGGTTAACGTCATCCAGATGGCGCTGGAAGAATGCGGATTACCGAAAGCGGCGGTTCAGGCGATTGAAAGCCCCGATCGCGCACTGGTCGCAGAACTGCTGCGTCTGGATAAATACGTCGACATGCTGATCCCACGCGGTGGCGCGGCGCTGCATAAACTGTGCCGCGAACAATCCACCATTCCGGTGATCACCGGCGGTATCGGTGTGTGTCATACGTTTGTGGATGAAAGCGCAGATTTCGACAAAGCGCTGACCGTGCTGGAAAGCGCCAAAGTGCAGCGTCCGAGCGCCTGTAACAGCCTGGAAACCGTGCTGGTGCATCAGGCGATTGCCGCACGTTTCCTGCCGGAGCTGAGCGACAAAATGCACCGCGCTGGCGTGACGTTACACGCCAGCGAATCCGCAATGCCGTATCTGCAAAACGGCCCGGCGAAAGTGCTGGCGGTCACCGAAGAAGATTATTCAGATGAATGGCTGTCACTGGATCTGAACGTGACGGTTGTCGCCGATCTGGACGCCGCCGTGGCGCATATTCGCACCTACGGCACCGAACATTCCGATGCGATCCTCACGCGTTCTATCAGCAGCGCGGACAGGTTTGTACGTGAAGTGGATTCCTCGGCGGTGTACGTCAACGCCAGCACCCGTTTCACCGACGGCGGACAGTTTGGTTTAGGCGCAGAAGTGGCGGTCAGTACTCAAAAACTGCACGCCCGCGGCCCGATGGGATTAGAAGCCCTGACGACCTACAAATGGATTGGTTACGGCGACGATTTAGTCCGTCCGTAACAGTGAGCACCGGTGGATTTTTAGTCATGAAGCCGGTGCTAATCCCCTATTTTGCATAGGGTGATGAGAAAAGCAGCAAACGCACTGCAGGGGGCTTGACGGCAGCATCATATTTCACTAATTTAGCACCCCGTAGTCCCCCGGTAACACTCCAAAATGCCGACTTAGCTCAGTAGGTAGAGCAACTGACTTGTAATCAGTAGGTCACCAGTTCGATTCCGGTAGTCGGCACCATTTCTGCTTTAACTCTTGCATTATCAAACGACTAATTAATTCAAGCTCTCAGCTTTCTGTCTATTTTTTTCCCCTGTTTTCCCATCAAAATACCGACTCGGCCAGATCTCTTTTGCCTCAATCCCAATCGTCTTTGCAATGATCATTTCACCTTTTGGCCACGGTCTTGCAAGCGCATTGGAAAGCGTGGATGAACTTAGTCCCGCGTCCCTCGAGACTGCTGCCATTGTTGTCCCTTTCTTTCTGATTGCCGCGATGATGTCAGCGGTATGCCAATCTTTTGAAACTGCCATGTAAGACCTCCGGATAATGGTGATTACTAAGTTATCCTTAGTATGCCCGGCGCTTAAAAATAACACAATAGAAAACTAAGAATAACTTAGTGAAAAGGTTGGCTCCGACATCATGTTGATCAAGAGACTCAAGGAAGCACGTTTGCGTGCTGGGCTTTCTCAATACAAGTTGGGTGTGCTTGCTGGTCTGGATGAGGCTTCATCAAGTGCGCGCATGAATCAGTATGAGAAAGGCAAGCATCAGCCAGACCAGGATACTGTCAGCCGAATAGCTAAAGTGCTGGATGTGCCTGTTGCCTATTTTTATGCCGAGGAAGACGAGCTTGCTGCGCTGATTATTGAATATCATGAAAGTAAAAAACAATCGTAGTCTGTTCAATTGCAGGATACCCAATAATGAGCCAGAAACTTTTAGCTTTCGCCAGGTCTTTTACTGATGACCATATCTCCGCTGTAGATTTCGCTGACCCCTATCAGATGTTATGGAAAGCTGAGGGTGAGAATGGTGATTTGCAGAAAGACAACGCTCAGGACAGTGAAAAATGTTCGACCATTTTCTGTCTCGCGGATCAATTCAATCCTGATGATGATCGTGACAAGGATGAGTTTGATGCTGATGAACTTAAAGCGCGGGTCAGGGCTGTTTTGGATAACGAATGACTCTCAGGTTCCACCTGAATACAGATAAAGGAAAAACATGCAGCTCAAAGATAAGTTTGAAGAGTACTCGGAAGCCGAATTTGTTGCGCTGGTGAAAGATATTTTCGACGTGCATGGCAGCGAGTCATATCAGGACAGTTTACTGGAAAAATTCAGTCGGGTTACCGGGCATCCTTCAGGGACTGATTTAATTTTTTATCCTGAAGGTGATAACCCAGTCACGCCAGAGAGTGTAGTTACCGAAATTAAACAGTGGCGGGCTTCTGTCGGGAAAACGTTGTTTAGAAGCTGACTGGTATCTGCGTCATCCGCATCCAGCGTCGCATCAATATGCCTCACAACATAGTTTTCAAATCCTGAATTGTAATTAATCGCAGATTGTAGTTTTGCGATATCCTGCCATTTATCGATAAGCATTCTCGCGATTGCTTCTGAATTTTCTTCAGCAATACTGCCATCGTCACATTGCGCGTAAGCGACGTAATTCTTTTGTATTGCTTCCCATGAATCCAGATTATCGATAGCTAAATCAGCAGCTTCAGCATCACGTTCAGTACAATTTTTTGCATGAGTAGTGCCAGAGATGAGAGCTAGTGATAGAACAATTACGACAATTTTCATTCTCTATCCATTAATTATCATGTGTTATTTTCTGCGATAGATGCGGTTTGATACCTAATTTATCTCGCTTGAAATAATTTAAAAGGCTATTTGTGCCATAATTATTTAATATACATTTCATTCAACAATGATTTAATAGTGATGAATAGACTCTTGGTTTTATCTGTTTGTATAAATAAACGAAATAACTTTGGCGGGTTATATCTTATGATTTGGCTCAATGTTTATGGGTTTATATTTATTGTCCGTTGTGAGTGTTTATTTAAGCTGCTTATTATACCGACTGAATTCACCTCAGCGGACGAAAAATAAATATGGAAATGCAATTCACTAATGAACTGAATCAGGAATTACTGGATGTCATTAATGCCTCTCCTTTCACGGCTGAACAGCTGGCTGAAATGGATGAAAGCGTGAGGGCTGTGGTTGAGGAACAGGCCGCGTTTGTCCGCCAGCATCCTGTGATTGCAATTTACCGGCTGGCGACTTTGGGCAGCGGAGCGTAACGGATGGGGTATCGTTCAAATTGTTATGGTCGCGGGCAGGCGCTGCACGGTGATAAAACCACGACGGGCGCGGTGTGCATCACCTCACTGCCGAATGCCACAGAGCACGGACTTGGCGTGGTCCGCATCGGGGATGTCACAACTGACTGCCCGAAATGTGGTCGTCGCGGAAAAATCACCAGCGGAGAGCCGCATTGCATCTATGACGGGCTTGCTTCTGCCGTGGATGGTTCGCAGGTTTTATGCGGTTGCCCGCCGGGGACGAACCGGGTTATCGCGCCAGCCGGACAATGGATGGGGAGAGGTAAATCACCTTCCGAACAGGCGCGTGAAAAGTGGGAAGCAGAGCGTGCCGCGATATTACGGGTTCAGACTGAGAAAGAAGCGGCAGAACAGGCCAGACGTTCGATGCCGGTGTTTGCGAAATCCGCGGAATGTGGCGCAGGAAATACCGAAGCACGAACCTGTGAGGAGCAACATCATAACTTCGGGCGGATATCTTACGGTGTGCCGACGCCGGTCGCTGGCATAAAGCCCGAAATTGAGCAGCATGCGCAGGCAGCGAAGCGCAAGAAACCAGCCGGTGATAAAACGCCGTGGTACAAAAAGTTTTTTGGCGCGAAGGTTGATACGCCCGCGCAGTCTGGCATGCCGCTGGCTATCCCTGTGGCAACAGGGGGCGGCACTGAGCTCATTGCGGCGGGCATGAATGCACTGCGCGGCGTGACGTCGCTCCGCTCTGGCAGCCTGTTCGTGAATCCGGTAGCCGTGGGTGTCATCGGAACTTTTTATTCGAACAAGCTGAACGCCGGTGAGGAGGATATTTTAAGCGACAGCCAGCTTGCGGCGCTGGCCGGAAAATCTGCCCCGACGCGGATCCGCTTTCAGTGGATGAAGGATAAATATGGCCGGTTAATACCGGTGGCTTATCACACCGGCGCTGACAGCGGACAGGATCAGGTTCGTGTGCGCGCCATGCGGAGGAATACGTTCACGGGTAATTATGAGTTCTTGGCGGATGGCGCGGAAAAGCCCACCATCATCTGGACACCCGACGAGCTGGAGTTTAAAGCGCCCACTAATACCGGTAATCTTGACGAGCCGTATTTACCTTCGACCATCACCGTATTACCGTTACCCGGCGCGGAAGAAATGGGCAGCACCTCAACCTCGCTGCCGATCCCGGATGAATCCTCATTTGATGATTACATCCTGGTCAATCTGCCGCATGGCATGCCGCCGATTTATATTTATCTGAGTAAGCCGCCGGTGAGGTTTCTGGACGTTGAGCTATACAGTGACTTTAAGCGGCGCTCGAGAGAAGGGAAGTTTGAGGCGGATCATATGCCATCATCAGCTTCGGTTATTGAGTATTACGTGCGTTTATATCCTGATTTATCTCCTAGGGAACTTGAAGTCTTAGCAAAAGATGTCGCATCAATTATCATTCCTAAAGAGTTGCATCAACAGGTGAGTGAAACATATGGTGGTCGCAATACGAAATATCAAATAGAAATTGACTCTCAAGACTTGCGTGCAGCCTCAGATAAGAATTTTGATGCTATCAAACCATCATTAAAAAACTATGGAGCGTCAGAGGTACAACTCGAAGCTGCGAGAGCGAAAATGCATAAATTAAATGAGGCTGTAGGATTATACAAATGAGCATAAATGTTGAAGCATTAATCCGAAGTTTAGGTAAGACTTATCAAGAGATCTGTGATGCAGGTTTAATTCACTATAAAACAAAGCCTTCCGGTTCCCCTGGTAGCAGTTTTGTATCGTTAAATATGCAGAAAGAAGGTGTGTACCTGGCATTTAAAAGAGAAGGGAAATATCTCTTGTCCATTACTGTTACTTTAGTAAACCGTGATGATGCTTATTATGTTTTCCAAAATGAATTACCTGACCCGCTTCAAAATAATATGCATATTGAATGGGTACATAAATTTATTGGTTTGCCAGATGGCAGCATACAGCCAAGACGTATTGGCAGACACAGTTTTGGACTTAAAGAAAAATACACTCTCAAAGGATTTCAAATATCTACAGCTATGGAAATAATGTATACCTCAGAAGGAAGAGTTGAAACTTTAACATTTTTACATGTATCTGAACTCCGCTGGTAGTAAAGGGCGCCGAATTTATGAGTGGGATTCACAGCATGGTGAACTTGAGGAATATCGAGCGAGTGATGGTGAACATCTTGGTTCCGTAGATCACAAAACAGGACAACAGCTGAAACCCGCTGTTAAAGGTCGAAATATTAAACGGTATCTGTGAGGTTTGAGATGGGATTAGCTCTGAAACTTGAATGGTTTGATAAAGCTGATGAATTGTTAGTTGGTAAAGAAGTATCTGTCGACCTGGGCAATGATGGCAGCCTTATAAAGAAATTTTCCCTGCCTTTTAATGGAAGGATTTACGATGGTGGATTTGATGTGTTACAGGCGTGGAGGAGTGATTTACAGCCATTATTTCAGCACAGAATTGATTTCAGTCGATATGATTATCAGTTGGTTTTCAAAAGAACAGATAGTTAATAAGTAGTGAATGCTGATGCCCTTGTTGTAAACAGTAGCTTTCTATGAGAAGGCGGTAATGAGATTTGGAGATTAAGATCTCCAGGTCCTCAAATCATGAATAATCTCAGACTAAAGATAACTAGCCCTAATCCATCATATTAGGGCTTTTGAATTTTCAGCAATTGCTTCTTGTCAACCCAGTTCCGGCAGTCCCTCAATCAGCTTATCCAGTGTTACCGGATAATCCCGCACCCTGATGCCTGTGGCGTTATAAATGGCATTGGCGATGGCGGCGCTGACGCCACACAGGCCCAGTTCGCCGACGCCTTTGGCTTTCATGGGGGAAGAAACCGGGTCGGTGTCGTCGAGGAAAATCACTTCCTGATCAGGGATGTCGGCGTGAACCGGCACTTCATAGGCTGCAAGATCGTGATTCACGAAGTATCCCAACTCTTTATCAATATTCAGCTCTTCCGTCAGGGCCGCGCCGACGCCCATGGTCATCGCGCCGATCACCTGGCTGCGTGCCGTTTTCGGGTTAAGTATCCGGCCCGCAGCGCAGACCGCCAGCATGCGGCGGACACGGGTTTCGCCGGTGGCGATATCTACGCCGACTTCCACGAAATGCGCTGCGAAGGTCGATTGCTGAAACGTCTTGTCCAGCCCGCCGAACTCGATGGTGTCTTCCACGGTGAGGGTTCCGCTGGCTGCGGCTTTGGCGAGCGGGGCGGTGCGCTCGCCCTGACAAATCAGTTCATCGGTAAACACGGCGTCATCCGCATCAAACCCGAGCTTTTCAGCGACTGCTTCGCGCAGTTTCACGCAGGCGGCGTACACCCCGGCGGTGGACGTATTCGCACCCCACTGGCCGCCGGACCCGGCAGACACCGGGAAGTCGGAATCGCCCAAACGCACGACCACTTTTTCCAGCGGAACGCCCATCATCTCCGCGGCGGTCTGGGCGATGATGGTGTAACTGCCGGTGCCGATATCAGTCATATCGGTCTCCACCGTCACGATGCCCTGCGCGTCGAGATGCACCCGCGCACCGGATTTATCCAGCAGATTGTTACGAAAACCCGCCGCGACACCCATACCGATCAGCCAGCGTCCATCGCGAACCTGTGCCGGTGTGGCGTTACGCCGGTGCCAGCCGAATTTATCTGAGCCGGTGCGCAGGCACTCGATCAACTGACGACGTGAAAAGAAACGTTCGGTATTGAGCGGATCGACCTGCGTGTCGTTCAGAATACGAAACTCCACCGGATCAACGCCGGCTTTCTCCGCCACTTCGTCGATAGCGATTTCCAGCGCCATCAGACCAGGCGCTTCGCCGGGAGCGCGCATGGCGTTGCCTTCGGGCAGATCCAGCTGTGCCAGCCGTAACCCTGTCAGCCGGTTTTTGCCCGCATAAAGCAGTTCACTCTGCTGCACGGCTGTCTCCGGTGTACCGCCGGGCAGGTTGCCCGACCAGCTTTCATGCGCGATGGCGGTGATGCGGCCTTTTTCATCCGTGCCGATGCGGATGTGCTGAATAGTGGCTGGACGGTGCGTGGTGTTATTAGGGATCAGCGGTCGCGGCAACATCACTTTCACCGGCCTGTTCGCGGCACGCGCCGCCAGTGCCGCCAGCACGGCATCGCTGCGCAGAAACAGTTTGCCGCCGAAACCGCCGCCGATGTACGGCGAAATCACCCGCACCTTCTCTTCGGGAATATTCAGCGTTTTGGCAAGTTCACTGCGACACCAGGCGATCATCTGGTTCGAGGTGCGCAGGACCAGCTTGTCGCCTTCCCAGACGGCCAGTGAGGCGTGCGGTTCCATCGCCATATGGCTCTGATCCGGCGTTGTATAAATGGCGTCATGCTGCACCGGCGAGGCAGCGAAGGCGCTGGCGAAATCACCTGCGGTTTTGTCTGGCGTATCTTCCGGCGGAGTGGTGACGGCAGGCTTTTGCTCCGCCAGGCTGTACGCACCTTGTTCACGCTGGTAATCAACGTTGATCAGTGACGCGGCGGCGCGTGCCTGTTCGAAGGTCTCCGCGACCACCACGGCAATCGCCTGATGGTAGTGTTCAATCTGCGGGCCGCCGAGCAGTGTGGCGGCGTTCATGTCGCCTTTGCCCAGCTTACCGGCGTTGGCCGCCGTGACGATGGCCAGCACGCCGGGCGCGGTTTCGGCGTCATGCAGATCCATCGCGATGATACGGCCTTTGGCAATGGCGGCACCAAGGACATAACCATAGGTTGCGCCCGGTACTTCATTCTGCCATTCGTAAGCGTAGGGCGCGGTGCCGGTGGTTTTTAGCGGACCGTCGATGCGGTCATGCGCACGACCGACCACTTTCATCTGGTCGATCGGATTGTCTGTTGCAGGCGTGTCGAATTTCATTTGTTATGCCCTCGCTTCAGTCAGCACGGAGGCGAGCGTTCGCTTCGCCAGTATCAGCTTGAACGCATTCTCAGGCGTCGGTTGCGCAGCGGCGAACAACCGCGCGTAAACCTCTCCCGCACCGTTCGCCACCTGTGCATCGGCTTCTGCCAGCTTCCAGGGTTTATGCGCCACGCCGCCGAGTGCAACACGACCGGTGCCGTCGGGCTGTACGATGGCAGCAACGGACACCAGCGCAAAAGCGTAAGAGGCGCGGTCACGGACTTTGCGGTAAACATGCGTGCCTCCCGCAGGGGGCGGCAGGATAACGGCGGTGATCAGTTCGCCTGGGGCCAGCACGGTTTCCAGATGTGGCGTATCGCCCGGTGCAAGGTAGAAGTCGGCCAGCGGAATGCGGCGTACTGCGCCGTCAGGGTTGATGGTTTCGACTACGGCATCGAGCAATTGCATCGCGACGGCCATGTCGCTCGGGTGTGTGGCGATGCAGGCCGCGCTTGCGCCGACGACGGCATGCTGGCGGCTGAAGCCCCTGATGGCCGCACAACCACTGCCGGGCTGACGTTTATTGCACGGCTGATTGGTATCGTAAAAATACGGGCAGCGGGTACGCTGGAGCAGGTTACCGGCGGTAGTCGCCTGATTGCGTAACTGGCCGGAGGCTCCCGCCAGCAGCGCCCGCGACAGCACGGCATAGTCGCGGCGGATGCGCAAATCAGCGGCCAGATCGGTATTACGTACCAGCGCGCCAATGCGCAAGCCGCCGTTGCCGTCGGGTACAATGGTATCCAGTGCCAGACCGTTGACGTCGATCAGATGGGAAGGTTGCTCGATCTCAAGTTTCATCAGATCCAGAAGGTTGGTGCCGCCCGCAATAAATTTTGCACCGGGATGCTGTAAGGCACTGCTGGCAGCGCCGGCGGGCGTCTTGACCCGTTCATAGGTAAAAGCCTTCATGGTTTTTGCCCTCCGGCGACGTCTTCAATCGCGGCAAGAATGTTGGAATACGCGCCGCAGCGGCAGATATTGCCGCTCATACGTTCGCGGATTTCTTCTGCGGTACGCGCAGGAGGGGAAACCAGATCCAGCGTGACGTGGCTGGGAATGCCGCTTTCGATTTCCTGTAACACGGCGACTGAGGAGCAGATCTGCCCCGGCGTGCAGTAACCGCACTGGTAGCCGTCGTGTCTGATAAATGCGGCCTGCATCGGATGCAGGTTGTCAGGCGTGCCAAGACCTTCAATAGTGGTGACGTCGGCGTCCTGATGCATCACCGCCAATGTCAGGCAGGAGTTGATACGGCGGCCATCGACGATAACGGTACAGGCACCGCACTGACCGTGATCGCACCCTTTTTTAGTGCCGGTCAGTTGCAGGTTTTCGCGCAAGGCGTCCAGCAGGGTGGTGCGTGTATCCACGACCAGCTGGCGGATCTGGCCGTTCACTTTCATTTTAAGGTGGGACTGATGTGTTTCATTGTCATGGTTGCTCATGCCAGACCTCCGGTATTACAAAATTTGAATCCAAAAAGGGGGTGACTTCGCGGGTGCCTTTGCGGCATTTTTTTATCACGAAGCCTTAAGCATAGTCGGCGATGGCGTTGGGATTAATCCTGAAGTCCGGCTTCTTCAGTTTGTTCCTCTTTTAGTCCTGCTTTTTTCCCTTCACCGGCTTCGTCAGTTCCCGCGCATAACGGATGAAATCCGCCAGTGCTTTGTTTTTCAGATGCCGCTGCCAGCTGAGCGTCAGCGTGGTGGTCGCGCCGGGATCGGTCAGGAAGCAGTAATTCACATCGGGGATCATCACTGAACGCTGGGTTTCCGGGACTAACGTCACGCCCATGCCCATCGACACCAGCCCGATCGCTACCGACACATCGCGTGTGAACTGAATTTTCTGCGGCACAAATCCGGCCTGCTGGCAGGCGTTAAGTGCTGACCAGCCGAGGCCGACACCCGGCGGATCTTTCTGGATAAGAAACGGAGAGTCCGACAGCGAGGATAGGTCGATTTTTTGTCCTGAACAGGCCGGATGGTCGCGGGGCAGTACGGCGATCAGCGGACGGGTGGCAACGTCGAGATATTCCAGCTCAGGGAACTGCGGCACAGGTGAACGCACCAGCGCGATATCCAGCTGATAATTGAGCAAAAGTGTTAGCTGCTCGTGAACGTTATGTTCTTCAATGACGATATCAATATCGGGTTTATGTTTGCGGTAACCATTAATTAACAGCGCGAGGGCCGGATCCAGAATCGAGGATCCGACATAACCCAGTTTGAGTTGTCCTTTATGTCCAAGCCGCAAACTGCGGGCGTTCTCGAGGAATTTCTCGTAATGGGTGATGGCGATGCGCGCTTCTTCTACCAGTTGCTGCCCCTCGAAGGTCAGCGCCACATGGCGCTTATCACGGGTGAAAAGGGGGATCCCCAGAGACTGTTCCAGTGCCTTTATTTGCTGGCTTAATGCGGGCTGGGCGATGTTCAGTTGCAGCGCAGCTTTACCAAAATGCAGCACTTCCGCCAGCACCACAAACGAGTGTAATTGTCGGTAATCCATATGTCCTCCGGTGGATTTTTCTCATAATAATTCCTTATTAAAAAGCCGCGTATTGTTATTGGACTCTTATCACCCATTCTTTGCAAACTGGCGGGGTAGCGGCGATGAACAGCAGGCCGCTGTATCCTCAATGACATGAATTAAAGGGGCATGAGATGTCTGAAGAAAAAACAAAAGTGACTGATCTTCGTTCCGCGCTGGAGGTGTTGAGCCAGTACGACGACGAACTGATCTACACCGATGAACCTGTAGACCCGATTGCGGAGTTATCCGGTGTATACCGCTACGTTGGCGCACACGGCACCGTGAAACGTCCGACCCAAATCGGTCCGGCGATGATCTTTAATAAGGTCAAAGGGTATAACGACATGCGGGTGCTGATTGGCCTGCTGTCTTCCCGTAAACGTGTGGCGCGTCTGTTTGGCACCACGCCGGAAAATCTGGCGTTTATGCTGAAAGATTCCGTATCGAATCCCATCCCGCCGATTGTTATTCCGCGTGAAAAAGCGGTCTGTCAGGAAGTGGTGCATCTGGCGACCGATCCGGATTTCGACATTCTGAAAATTCTGCCAGCTCCGACCAATACGCCGGAAGATGCGGGCCCGTATTTCACCCTCGGCATGTGCTACGCCGCCGACCCTGAAACCGGCGAGCATGACGTCACCATTCACCGTCTGTGCGTGCAGAGCAAAGATGAAATCTCCATGTATTTTGTGCCCGGCCGCCATCTGGATGTGTTCCGTCAAAAAGCCGAAGCCGCAGGCAAAGCGCTGCCTATTACCATCAGCATCGGCGTTGATCCGGCGATTGAAATCGGTGCGTGTTTTGAGCCGCCAACTACGCCGCTGGGCTTTGATGAACTGTCCATCGCAGGCAGCCTGCGTAATCAGGCCGTGGAACTGGTGGATGCCCTGACCGTCAATGCGCGCGGTATTGCTAACGCCGAAGTGGTTATCGAAGGTGAACTGGTGCCGAACTACCGTGTTCGCGAAGATCAGAACACCAATACCGGCAAAGCGATGCCTGAATTCCCGGGTTATACCGGTGCGGCACAGGCCGAAGTGCCGGTGATTAAAGTGAAAGCCATTACCCACCGCCGCCATCCGATCCTGCAAACCTGTATTGGGCCGAGCGATGAACACACCAATATGGCCGGTATCCCGACCGAAGCCAGTATTTTGCAAATGGTAGAACGTGCGTTGCCGGGCTTTGTGCAGAACGTTCACTGCCCGTCACCGGGTACCGGTAAATACCTCGCGGTATTGCAGGTGAAAAAACGCTTTGCGGCGGATGAAGGTCGTCAGCGTCAGGCAGCATTGCTGGCATTTGCTGCCTTCTCAGAGCTGAAACATGTGATGCTGGTGGATGAAGACGTTGATATTTTCGATCTCAACGACGTGATCTGGGCGATGACCACCCGTTATCAGGGCGATGTCAGCACGGTCTTTATTCCCGGCGTGCGCTGCCATCCGCTTGATCCGTCTTCCGATCCGGCCTTCAGCCCGTCGATACGTGACCACGGTATTGCCTGCAAAACCATTTTCGACTGCACAGTACCTTACAACCTGAAAGCGAATTTCCAGCGCAGCGAGTTCCTCGACGTGGATGTGAACCGCTTTATTCCGGGCTTTACTAAAAAATAAAAAGGCAGCGGCGGAACTATGAAGTTAATGACCAGGAGTAATAACTCATGATTATCGGACCTTATATCAACGGTTCCGCCGTATTACTTGGCGGGATTGTCGGCGCGTTACTCAGTCACCGGCTGCCGGAAAGTCTGCGGACGTCGATGCCGCTGATTTTCGGTGCGGCCTCGATGTGTATGGGCGTCGTGCTGGTAGTTAAAGTCAGCCACATGCCGGTGATGGTGCTGTCAGTTATCCTCGGTGCGCTGCTGGGCGAACTCTGTTATCTGGAGAAGGGCATCGGCAAGCTGGGCAGTAAAGCGCGCAGTCTGGTGGAGGTTTTTGTGAAATCCGATCCGGGTGATCAGGCGTCTCAGGAACAGTTTCTGCAAAGCTACGTAGCGATTATCGTGCTGTTTTGCGCCAGCGGTACCGGGATTTTCGGTTCCATGCATGAGGGCATGACCGGCGATACCAGCGTGCTGATCGCCAAATCGTTCCTCGATTTGTTCACCGCCGCTATTTTTGCCACCACACTCGGTTTCGCCGTGGCGGTGGTCGCGGTGCCGCAGCTCATCATCCAGTTGCTGCTGGCGTACGGCGCAGTATTTATTCTGCCGCTGACCACGCCGGAAATGCAGGCGGACTTCTCAGCCGTCGGCGGTGTATTAATGTTCGCCACCGGTTTCCGTATTTGCGGCATCAAAATCTTCCCGGTCGCCAATATGCTGCCAGCGCTGATCCTTGCCATGCCAATATCAAGCTTATGGGTTCATTTCTTCTGATTCAGACCATTTCCGCTATCACCCGCCACTCAGCTTCTTCTGGCAGAGGCGGCGGTTGCCGCCTCCTTCGTGTTTGCGAACCGTGGCGAAAACGACATTGTCCTGAAAGCTGAACGCCTGATAAACGAAGCCAAAACAGCACGCCTTTTAAGAATACGGGAGTAGATAACCGGAAGCGGCGGGGAATAGAATCCTCCGTCGCTTATTCTTTTTATGAAGGCTCGTTATGAAAAAACTCTTTCTTATCATTATGGTTTCAGCACTGGCAGGTTGTGTCAGTGAGCATCCTAAACCGCAAAAACATCAGACCGGGATGGCGAATCCGGCGGCGGTCTATTGTCATGAGAGAGGCGGCAGATCGGTGAGTGTGCAAACGCCGCACGGTGTCCGTGCCGACTGTGTATTCGCGGATGGCCGGGGTATCGATGAATGGGAACTGTACCGCAGGGATCACGGATAATAATTAACGTGCCAGGCACAGGCAAACAACCCGATTTCACGTTTATCTGTTCACGACGGGATGTGATACTTTGAACCCATTAGCGTGCCGGTGAGAGCAACTCATCGCTTTGGATTCAGAACAGCACAGAGGGTTTATGGCGGTCATTTCCCAACACATTATTGAGCAGGCAAAACACTGGCGCAGGGACTTTCATATGCGCCCGGAACTGGGGCTGAATGAACATGGCACCGCAAAAATAATCAGTGAGCTGTTGCTGTCATTTGGTCTTGAAGTTCACACCGGAATTGGGGAAACCGGCGTTATCGCCACGTTGCGAAATGGCGAAGGGCCGTCCATTGGCTTGCGCGCAGATATCGATGCCTTGCCTATTCATGAACTGAATGACTTCGCTCACCAGTCGCAAAATCCGGGGCTGATGCACGCCTGCGGTCACGACGGGCATACGTCGATTTTGCTGGGTCTGGCAAAACATCTTAGTGAGAATCGCCATTTTCGCGGCACGGTGCATTTCATCTTCCAGCCTGCTGAAGAGAATTTCGGTGGCGGTGAAATGATGGTGAAAGAAGGGCTGTTTGAACGCTTCCCGATGCAGGCGGTTTACGCGCTGCATAACTGGCCGGGCTTGCCGGTCGGCGAAGTGGCAGTCAGTCAGGGGCCGATGATGGCGTCGCAGGACAATTTCTATATCACCCTCACCGGAAAGGGCTGCCACGCGGCGATGCCTGAACTCGGTGCCGATCCGGTGGTGGCTGGCGCGCAACTGATTTTATCTCTGCAAAGCCTGATTTCACGCCGTCTGTCGCCGCTGGAACAAACGGTGATCAGCCTGACCCAGCTTCAGGCCGGTGAAGCTATCAACGTGATCCCGGAAACGCTGCAAATGTCGGGAACACTGCGTTGCCTGAGCAGTAAAACCCGTGAAACCTGCTGGCAGCTGATTGAGGAATACGTCAAAGCGGTGCCGCAGCCGTTTGGTGTGAAAGGGGAAGTGCGCTGGGAATATGGCTATCCGGTGACGCAAAATCATGCGGCGCAGGCGGATATTGTGCGTGTCGCGGCAGAGAACACGCCGGGCATTCAGAAAGTGCATTTCAACAATGCGCCGTCGATGGCCGCCGAAGACTTTGCCTATTTACTCGAAGCCTGTCCGGGCGCGTACTTCTGGTTAGGTGCCGATGGCGCCACGCCGTCAGCGTCTTTGCACAGCCCGCGTTATGACTTTAATGACGATATTATTCCGCTGGGTATCGGCGTGCTGACGACGCTGGTTGAGCGTGAACTGAAAGCATAACGCTGCACAGCGCATACAAAAAGGCCGGACATTTTACAGATGTCCGGCCTTTTTTCATGACATTGACCCGTCCTGATTAGCGTTGATTACACCCGGAAATGCCCCACGGCGATGGCCAGTCCGGTTGCCTGTTCCTGCAACGCCGACGCGGCGCCGGTGGATTGCTGAACCATCGCCGCGTTCTGCTGCACCATGCCGTCGAGCTGGGTAATGGCACGGTTAATTTCGTGAATGCTCTGCATCTGTTCCTCAGACGCGTGAGTGATTTCCAGCATCGCGCTGCTGACATTCGCCACATTACTGACGATCTCACTCATGCTGTCGCTGGCCAGCCGGACCTGCGCTGAACCCGATGCCACGCTGCTGACGGTGGATTCGATCAGCACTTTGATCTCCTTCGCCGCCTGTGCGCTGCGCTGTGCCAGACTGCGCACCTCGCTGGCGACCACCGCAAAACCACGGCCTTGTTCACCTGCGCGCGCGGCTTCTACCGCGGCATTCAGCGCCAGAATATTGGTCTGGAAAGCGATGCCGTCAATAACGCCGGTAATATCGCCGATTTTCGACGACGCCGTTTCAATGCTTTCCATTGTCGTGATGACTCTGGTTACCACTTCGTCACCGCGTGTGGCAGCTTCAGAGGCCGATCGCGCAGTGCCGGACGCCTGTTTAGCGGAACTCGCCGACTGAGAAACCGTGGCAGTGATTTGCTCCAGCGACGCCGCTGTTTGTTGCAGGCTGGCCGCCGCGGACTCGGTACGACCGGACAAATCGTTATTCCCTGCGGCAATTTCATCGGCGGCAATTTTGACCGATTCGCTGGTGGTACGGATTTCCGACATTACCTTGCTGAGTTTATCGACAAAGGTGTTGAACGCCTGCGCGATTTGCGTCACCTCGTCGTGGCCGTCCGTTGGCAGACGTTGCGTGAGGTCATCTTCGCCGGAACTTATGGCGTTGAGCGTATCCCGCACCACAGAAAGGCGGCGGAAGGATTTGCTGATAATCAGCCCGATCACCGCAGCGGAGAGCAACACGATCACCATCAGTGTAATCACCGAAGACGTCAGCAGGGATCGCATACCCGCCGTGGACTCTTTCTGATCCTGCGCCACCAGCGTATACCATTCCGTGCCTGCCACCGGCATGGCGCGCACGCGTTTCACCACACCATTGAGTTCAATATCCTGCGGTGAATTCGCTGCTAACAGCGCCGGTAAATCCACGCCCTGCGCCAGTGCAGTGAAGGGTTTCAGCGCCAGACTGGCGTCAGGATGCGCAATGATAACGCCGGATTTATCCACCAGCATGCCGAAACTGCCCGGCGTCGGATGAACGGTATTGACGTTATTCACCACGCTGTCCATCGACACATCGCCCGCCACAATCGCTTTCAGCGTGCCAGATTCCATGACAGGCACGGCGAAAGTCACCACTAACTTACCGGTTCCTGCATCAATATACGGTGGCGTGGCAACCGGATGTCCGGCGTCGGCTGCCTGCGTATACCACGGGCGACCGGTCGGATCGTAATCTGCGGGCACACCGGTCGGATCGGAGAACTTCGCGGTTTTATTCGCGTATCCGACGTAGACATTAGTAAACCCACCTGCGCTGGCGATCTGTTTGAGAACCGGGATCGGATCTTCCGACAACGCAACCTGTTGCAGTGAATCGATCATCCGTGTTTTAGAACTCACCCAGTCGCTGATCCCTTGCGTGTGGCTGGAGGTCAGCGCGTTCAGCGTACTGTCAGTCGCCTGACGGTTGTATTTGTTAGCAACGGTGTAACTGAGGAACGTATTGATAACCAGCGAGCACGCTACGATGGCGATACAGGCGGTGATAATGCGCGAGCGGATAGTCTTTAACATGGGCGTTTCCCTGGAAGGAATCTTAAGTTTTTGGTATCGGCAGGAAAGGGAAAAACTTGAAGTCGATCACAAAAAAATTCTTAGCGTTAAATTAACTGCTTGTTTAAGTGATTCTCGTAACATATTGTTGTATAAGAATAAAAGTTAAATATCCATGGTATTTGTAAGGTTTATTGAGTTTAATAAGTTGAACAATACGCTTATCCCTCATCAACCTGCCCACCATGGATGAACTATGACGAAAATGGACTTTTCCCAAACCGCTGCCTTTATCTGGTCAGTGGCTGATTTGCTACGTGGTGATTTCAAACAGTCGCAGTACGGACGCATCATTCTTCCCTTTGCCTTGCTCCGCCGTCTGGAATGCGTGCTGGAAAACAGCAAAGACGCGGTCGTGATACAGGCGCAAAAAGTGCACGCCATGGCGTTGCCGGAAGAAGCGCAGGAAAAGCTGATTTTGCGCGCCACCGGCGGACTGGCTTTCTTCAACACCTCGCCGATGAACCTCAGCAAGCTTGGGCAAAAAGACACCCGGGATAATCTGGAGAACTACATTCAGAGCTTCTCCACCGATGCCCGCGAGATTTTTGAACACTTCAAATTCAGCGAATTTATCAGTCAGCTCGACGAAGCCAATTTGTTGTATAAAGTGGTGCAAAAAGTCGCAGCGACCGATCTCAGCCCGGCGGCGGTATCCAACCACGATATGGGGCTAGTGTTTGAAGAACTGATCCGCCGCTTTGCCGAAGGCTCCAATGAAACGGCGGGTGAGCACTTTACGCCGCGTGACATTGTGCGACTGACCACCGCGCTGGTGTTTATGAAAGATGATGAGGCGCTGACCCGCGACGGGATCATCCGCACCATTTACGATCCGACAGCGGGGACGGGCGGCTTTTTATCCGCGGGGATGGAATACCTGCACGAGCTGAATCCGAACGCCGTGATGCGGGCATTCGGACAGGAACTGAACCCGGAATCCTACGCCATTTGCAAAGGCGACATGCTGATCAAAGGGCAGGACGTCAGCCTGATCAAACTTGGCAACACGCTTTCCAACGATCAGCTTCCCGCCGACAAATTTGACTACATGCTCTCCAATCCGCCGTTCGGTGTGGACTGGAAGAAAATCGAAACCGAGATCAGCGACGAACATACCCTGAAAGGTTTTGATGGTCGTTTCGGTGCCGGATTGCCCCGTGTTTCCGACGGTTCGCTGCTGTTTTTGCTGCATCTGATCAGCAAAATGCGCGACGGCGGAAAAGATGGCGGCGGCCGCATCGGCATTATTCTTAACGGTTCGCCATTGTTTACCGGCGGGGCGGGCAGCGGTGAAAGCGAAATCCGCCGTTATATTCTGGAAGCCGACCTGCTCGAAGGCATCGTCGCGCTGCCGACCGACATGTTCTACAACACCGGCATTTCGACCTATGTGTGGATCCTGTCGAATAACAAAGACAGCGCGCGTAAGGGCAAGGTTCAGCTGATCGACGGCTCAAACCTGTGCGGTAAAATGCGCAAATCGTTAGGATCGAAGCGTAATCTGATGGGCGAAGATGACATCAGACTCATCACCCGCACCTTTGGTGATTTTGCGGTGATCAATCCGACCCCGCTGTATGAGCTGGGATTAGAGAAAGCGCCGGAACAAAAATCCGGTCGTGGCCGCCAGTCCGCCAGCAGTAAAAAAGACGTGCCGAAAACGTTCGCCAGCAAAATCTTTAACAGCACCGATTTCGGCTACCGTCGCCTGACCATTGAACGTCCACTGCGCCTTTGTGCACAAATCACCGATCAGGCCATTGCCACTTTACGTTTCGCGCCGAAGCCGTTTAACGCGCCGATGGAGCGGTTGTATCAGGATTTCGCCGCGCCATGGAATGCGCAGATTTATGGCGATTTTTCGCAGGTAGAAACCGAAGCCCGCGCCATCATTAAAGCCGATTTCCCCGAGCTAAAAGAGAAACAGATTAAAGACCTGCTCGATCCCAGAATGTGGCTGGCGCAACGCACGCTGATGGAGAAAGCCCGTCAGATTCAGATGGCCTTTGGCACCACTGACGGCGGTAAACACAGCGTCAGCAACGATTTCAATCAGTTTGATCACTCACTGAAAACCGCGCTCAGTGTTGCTTGCGTGAAGCTCGATACCAGAGAGAGAAAGCAGTTTATCGACGCAATCACCACCAAAAATCCGGCAGCCGAACCGGTGGTGAAGAAAGTCCTGAAAGCGAGTGAACAGCCGTTGTATGGCGCGTTCCGCTACAAAGGCAAAGTGGTCGAGTTCGAACCGGACGGTGATTTACGCGATAACGAAAACGTCCCGCTCGATCCCTCCGTTGCTACCAGCCTGCTTATCGAAAGCTATTTCGACCGTGAGGTTAAACCGCACGTCAGTGACGCCTGGATCAACACCGACAAACGCGATACGAAAGACAACGAGATCGGCGTCGTCGGTTACGAGATCCCGTTCAACCGCCACTTCTATGTTTATCAGCCGCCACGCGATCTGAAAGAGATCGACGCCGACCTCGATGCGATAAGTGCCGAAATCATGGCGCTGTTGCAGGAGGTGCATTCATGAGTTCATGTGAAAAGAACAAAGCTCCTTGCAGATATATGCCTTATCAATCATATATAAATAGTTCGGCAGTTTGGTATAAGAAAAAACCAGTTCATTGGAAATATGAGAGATTCAAATACAACTTCATTGAGAAGACGAAAATAAATGCAACACATTTACCCGCTGGCTCTATTAGCTTTGGTGAGGTTGTTTATAAAAATGAAAAAAATTTATCTAAAGACACTAAAAACTCATATCAAGAGGTGTTGGCTGGAGAATATTTGATTAATCCACTTAATCTTAACTTTGATTTAATAAGTTTACGTACAGCCCTTTCGGATATTGATGTTGTTGTAAGTACTGGATATATAGTCCTCCAAAGTCGTGGGGAGTTATATTCCCGATTTGCTCGATGGTTGTTGCAACAATTTGATGTTTCACATATGAAAACACTTGGGGCCGGAGTACGTCAAACAATCAACTATGCAGATATTGGCAATTCAATATTTTGCCAACCTTCTTTAGAAGAACAAATTACTATCGCCGCCTTCCTCGATCACGAAACCGCCAAAATCGATACCCTGATCGACAAGCAGCAACAACTGATTGAACTGTTGAAAGAAAAACGTCAGGCGGTGATCAGCCATGCTGTAACCAAAGGGCTGGATCCTGATGTGCCGATGAAAGATTCGGGAGTTAAGTGGTTGGGGGAAGTGCCGGAGCATTGGGAGATACAGCCCATAAAAAGGCTTTTTAAATTAATAATTAAACCTTCAGGTGTTAATAATAATCATGAGTTATTATCTGTTTATACAGCTATAGGTGTAGCACCAAGAAAAGATCTTGAGCCTAAGGGGAATAAAGCCTCGAGTACTGATGGTTATTGGTTAGTAAGAAAAGGGGACATTATTGTTAATAAGTTACTCGCGTGGATGGGTGCTGTTGGATATTCAGAGTATGATGGGGTTACCAGTCCCGCTTATGACGTGCTAAGAGGTAAGGTTAATATAAATGCAAAGTTTTATCACTATTTATTTCGTTCGGAATTTACCCAGCAAGAATTCAAAAGGTGGTCTAGAGGAATAATGGAAGTAAGACTTAGACTATACTTTGATGAGTTAGGGAGGATTATTTCCCCAGTCCCGATAAAATATGAACAAGATTTGATAGTTCAGAAAATAGAAAAAGTAGAGAAAAAATTTATACAGTTAGAAAACCTTGCATTCGAACAAATCGAACTCCTCAAAGAACGCCGTACCGCCCTGATTTCCGCCGCCGTCACCGGCAAAATCGACGTCCGTGACTGGCAGGTTCCTGTCACGCAAACCGAATCCGACGAGGTGATGGCATGATGTCGGATCCGACCAAAGAACGGATTTTTCAGGATGAGATAATGGCGCAGTTGTGCGCTAACGGCTGGATCACCGGTAAACCGGACGGCTACGATCGCGAGCGGGCGCTGTATCTGCAGGACGTTCTGACCTTTGTGCACACCACGCAGCCGAAAGAGTGGGAGAAGCTGGCGCGGGTGTATCCGCAGGATACCGAACGTCATTTCCTCGATGCGCTGGTAGCGCAGTTAAGCAAAGCCGACACTAACGCCACGGACAAACTTTCGCGTACTTACGGCACCCTCGGCGTATTGCGCCACGACCTGAAGATCCGCAATGCCAGTTTTACCTTGTGCCAGTTCAAGCCCGAGCACGACCTGAATCCCGATACGCTGACGCGCTACCGGCAAAATATCTGCCGCGTGGTGCCGGAGCTGGTTTACAGCCCGTATGCAAGCCCTGAGCATTTTGCGGAAAGCGGGGTGAAAGCTAAAAGCTGGCGTATCGATCTGGTGTTGTTCGTCAATGGTCTGCCGGTCGCCACCCTGGAGCTGAAATCCGAGTTTAAGCAGACGGTGCAAAGCGCCATCGCTCAGTACAAAGACACCCGCCTGCCGAAAGATCCGGCGACCAAAAAGCCGGAGCCGCTGCTGACATTCAAGCGCGGGGCGCTGGTGCATTTCGCCGTCAGCCAGTACGACGTATTCATGACCACCCGGCTGGCGGGCGATCAGACCTTTTTTCTGCCGTTCAACAAAGGTACGCCGGAAGGCGGAAAGGGCAATCCGACGCCCGCCGACCAGACCCGTTACGCGACGGATTATCTGTGGAATGAAGTGTTGCTGCCCGATAATCTGCTGACCATTTTAGGCAGTTACGTGCATCTGCAAATCGATGAGAAAGAAGACTGGCAGGGACTGAAATACAAAAAAGAAGCGCTGATATTCCCGCGATATCATCAGTGGGATGTGGTGAATAAACTGGTGCGTGCCGCAACGGAAGAGGGCTGCGGACATAAATACCTGATCCAGCACAGCGCGGGTTCCGGCAAATCTAATTCGATTGCCTGGACGGCGCATCAGCTTTCGACGCTGTATAACGCCGGCGGACAAAAGCAGTTTCATTCGGTGATTGTGGTCACTGATCGCACGGTGCTGGACGATCAGCTTCAGGACACAATCTATCAGTTTGAACATGCCGACGGTGTGGTCGGGCGCATCAATAACAAGACCGGCGATGGCTCAAAAGCCGAGAAGCTCGCCGCCGCGCTGGAAAACTCGCAGCCGATTATTATCGTCACCATCCAGACGTTCCCGTTTGTGCTGAAAGCGATTGAAAACAGCGTGAGCCTGAAACAGCGTCAGTACGCGATCATTGCCGACGAGGCGCACTCTTCACAAAGCGGTTCAACGGCGCGTCAGCTGAAAGAAGTGCTGATGCTGGAAAATACCGGCGACGAAGTTGAGCTGTCTTCCGAAGACATCATGGACGCCACGATGGCGGCCCGGCGCGGCAGCAATAATCTCAACTATTACGCTTTTACCGCCACCCCGAAAGCCAAAACGCTGGAACTGTTTGGCCGTCTTCCCAACCCGAACGAACCGGCATCTAAAACCAACCGGCCGCAGGCGTTTCATGTTTATTCCATGCGGCAGGCCATCGAAGAGGGCTTTATTCTCGACGTGCTGAAAAATTACGTCACCTATCATGTGGCTTATAAACTGGCGCAGAAACAGCAAGATGCAGATAAAGAAGTCGACAGCAAAAAGGCCGGCAGGCGGCTGAGTCAGTGGGTACGGCTGCATGATCACAATATTGCGCAAAAGGTGAAAGTGATTGTCGAGCACTACAAAAATCACGTCATGAACTTACTCGGCGGGCAGGCTAAAGCCATGGTCGTCACCAGCTCGCGTAAGGAAGCGGTGCGCTACAAACTGGCATTCGACAAATACATTATTGAAAATAATTACCAGAAAATCAGCGCCATGGTGGCGTTTTCCGGTGAAGTGGAGTTCACCGAAAACGACCCGAACAGTGACGGACAACTGGGGCAGAAATTCACGGAATCCAACATGAATCCCGGCCTGAAAGGGCGTGATATGCGCAAGGCTTTTGACAGCGACGATTATCAGGTGATGCTGGTAGCAAACAAATTCCAGACGGGATTTGATCAGCCGAAACTGTGCGCCATGTATGTCGATAAACCGCTCGGCGGCGTCGAATGCGTACAGACCCTTTCACGCCTGAACCGTATTTATCCCGTCAAAGCCGAATCCGGCACTTTTATCCTCGATTTCTATGACCAGCCTGAGGAAATCCTCGCTGCCTTTCAGCCTTATTATCAGACCGCTGAGCTGATGGACGTATCCGATCCGGCGCTCGTTTTCGAGCTGTTTGAAAAACTGCGCACCAGCGGGATTTTTCAGTGGAATGAAGTCGAACAGTTTTGCACCGCCTTTTTCAGCAAAAACAAATCCAGCGCCGCGCTCAGTAATATCAGCAGACCGGCCGTGGTGCGCTGGGAGAAACGCTATGCCTCTGCGATTGAAGCCTATAAGCAGGCAAAAAAGATGTTCGAAATTACTAAAAAGACAAGTGAGCCAATATTAATCGCCAATGCGGAAAACACCTTTAAAGACTGCAAAAAGGAAAAAGACCGGCTGGAAATCTTCAAAAAAGACCTCGGCAGCTTTGTCCGTTTCTACGAGTTCATTTCGCAGATCGTCGATTACGATAATAAAGATCTGGAGAAACTGAGCCTGTTCGCACGGCATCTGCGCCCGTTACTGCGTGAGCAAAACGTGCAGGAAGACGACGTGGATTTGCATAACGTGGTGATGAGCCATTACCGTTTATCGAAAATACGCGAGCAAAGTCTGCGGCTTACCGACAGCAGTCGTGACGACCGGTTGCAACCCGGCAATGACGTCGGCTCGGCGAAACCCAAAGACAAGAAAGAGGATTTTCTGTCGCATGTGCTGGAGCGTTTAAACGAACTGTTTATTACCGATAATCTGACGGAAAAAGATTTGATCAGCGGCTTGCACACTGTTTGCGGCAAGATTTCGGAGAACCAGACGGTTATGACACAACTTGCCAATAATACGTCTGAGCAGGTGATGCTGGGAGACTTTCCAAAAGCGGTTGATGAAGCCATCATGGACTGTAACGCCGCCCAGCAGGAAATCATGCTGCAATATCTCTCCAGTCCCGCCATCGCTAAAGGCTATGCAAGAGTCATTTTAGATATGCTGAAAGCCGGTTAACACGTGAATGGGCTGCGGCGAAAGCCGCAGCGACAATGCAACGACTTACTCTTCACCAGTCTTCTTCTTATCCACATGCCCCAGCGGTCTGTCCGGGAAACAGATATCGCGCACGCGCTGTTTGAGCGGCGCGGCATCCGGAAAACCGCCGTCGCGTTTGCGTTCCCAGATAATTTCATCATCGACTTTGATTTCGTAAATGCCACCGGTGCCGGGGATCAGCGTCACGGAAGCCAGATCGGTACTGAACGAATTCAGCAGTTCCTGCGCCATCCATGCGGCGCGAAGCATCCAGTTGCATTGGGAGCAATAAGTGATGGTAATGGCAGGCAGTTTTTCCATGGTGCTGACCCTTTTTGGAAGATTTTATCGATGTTTTAGAAAGCAGATATTAGTGTCCGCTACAGACCAGCGCCAGTTGTTGTCTAAGCCACTGATGCGCCGCAGAAAGATGCGAGCGTTCGTGCCACGCGGCGACTTTAGTAAAGCCGGGAATGTCCAGCGGTGGCGGCATGACTTCCAGCCCTGTGACGCCGCGCACCAGCCGTTCCGGTACCACGGCGATCAAATCTGTGGTCTGTAAGACCGGCGGCAGCACCAGAAAACTGTTTACCGACAGCACCACATTGCGCTTTTTACCCAGCGCCTGAAGCGCGGTATCCGTCACGCCGGTAAAATTCTCTCCGCTGAGCGACACCAGCGCATGATCGTACTGACAAAAGGTATCGAGTGAAATCGTCCCCTGTTCCAGCGCCGGATGGCCCTTGCGCAGCGTACAAACATAGCGCTCATCGTATAAATGGCGGATATGCAGATCGGGCGGGGTAGTCTCCGGCGTCAGCAGCGCGAGATCGATTTCACCGCGCTCCAGCCGCCCCTGGATGGTCGAATCCTCAACCCGCTGGACTGACAGATGAATGCCGGGCGCCAGCTTCTGTAGCAGGGAAAAGAACGGCGCGATAATCACACTTAGCGCGTAATCGGTGGCGGCGAGGGTAAACGTCATCTCGCAGTCAGCGGGCACAAAGACTTCCGGCTGCAACAGTGCCTCGATTTCCGCCATCACCCGCTTCACCGGTTTAGCCAGCGCCAGCGCGCGTTCGGTCGGTACGATGCCGTAGCGCGCCCGCACAAATAACGGGTCGTCAAAACTTTCCCGCAGGCGCGTCAGCATGCTGCTCACGGCGGGTTGCGTCAGGGAAAGACGCTCTGCGGCGCGGGTCACGTTGCGTTCGTCGAGCAATGCATCGAAAGTCTTTAGCAGGTTGAGGTCGAGACTTTTCAGATTGCGCATGGGCAGGGCACCGATTGAGTTATAACGAAATTTGATACGCACTATAATATTTCTACACTTCTGCTTATAGCTCTTTGGCAGCACTCTGTGTGCTGAATGTGCCAATCCACCGAGGAAATATTATGTCTGCACTATTTACGCCGTTTACGCTGAAAGACGTCACCTTAAAAAACCGCATTGCGGTTCCGCCTATGTGCCAGTATTCCGCCACTGATGGCGTGCCGAATGACTGGCATCAGGTGCATTACGCCACGCTGGCACGCGGCGGCGCGAGCCTGGTGATTGTCGAAGCGACGGCGGTTTCACCGGAAGGCCGTATCACCCCGGGATGTCTGGGGATCTGGAACGATGAACAGGCCGCTGAACTGGCGAAGATCGCCAAATCCATCAAAGCTGCAGGCGCAGTACCGGGGATCCAGATCGGTCACGCAGGCCGCAAAGCCAGCGCCAATCTGCCGTGGGAAGGGGACGACCATATTGCTGAAGGCGATCCGCGTGGCTGGGCGACCATCGCGCCATCCGCGGTAGCATTCGGCAAACATCTGCCAAAAGTGCCGAAAGAAATGACCAAAGCTGATATCCAGCGCGTGATGGCCGATTTTGTCGCTGCCGCAAAACGCGCACGCGATGCCGGTTTTGAATGGCTGGAACTGCATTTCGCCCACGGCTATCTGGCGCAAAGCTTCTTCTCCGTGCATTCCAACACCCGCACCGACGAATACGGCGGTGATTTCGCCGGTCGCAGCCGTTTCCTGATTGAGACTTTCGATGCCGTGAATGCCGTCTGGCCGAAAAACCTGCCGATCACCGCGCGTTTTGGCGTGATCGAATACGATGGCCGTGATGAAGAAACCCTGGCGGAATCTATCGAACTGACCCGTATTCTGCGTGAGAAAGGGCTGGATATGCTTAACGTCAGCGTCGGTTTCTCGACCTGGGAAGCACAGATCCCATGGGGTGCTGGTTTCCTTGCGCCGGTGTCGCGCCGCGTGCGTGCCGAAGCCGGTTTACCGGTGGCAAGTTCATGGGGTGTCGCTTCCGCTGAAATCGCCGAACGCTGCATCAGCGAACAAGATATGGATCTGGTGATGATTGGCCGCGCTATGCTCGCCAACCCGCATTATCCGTATGCACTGGCGAAAGAGCTGGGCGAAGACAACCCTTCATGGGTTCTGCCTGCGCCTTATGCACACTGGCTTGAGCGTTACAGCATCAGCTGATATTCGTTTTACATCAGCGCATTAACCCACAGGCAGAAGCTTTCTTCTGCCTGTTTTTTTGTCCGGCGCTTAGATATAAAAATAATGAATATTTATCATCACGAGCGGTGATTTCCTTAATATCTCAGCGATGCGTATTCTTTGTGAACACCAGCCAGCGAGCTGTTCCACAGATAAAAAGGAAACACACATGAATGCGATTAACTGGCCACAGGGCTATATTCCCGGCGAAACCGACAACTTCGCGTCTAACGAAATGATCATCACCGGCGTGACCGTGGAAGACCTCTGGGCACAACTTGATAACACTGCCGCCTGGCCGGTTTACTACAGTAATGCATCTGATATTGACTTCCACGACGGCAGCGGACCGGGCCTGAGCGATGGCGCACGTTTTCGTTTCAGCACCTTCGGTTTTCCGGTGGAAGCGCAGGTTAATGAATACGTCCCGCCGGTCAAAGGCCAGCCAGCGCGTATGGCGTGGCACGGCTGGGCAGAAGGCGATGCCGACACCCGTCTCGACGTGCATCACGCGTGGCTTATCGAAGAACTGTCCGGCGGCCGCGTACGTATCCTGACGCAGGAAACCCAAAATGGAAACCCCGCACGCGAACTGGCAGTAACGCGACCTAATCCGATGATCAACGGTCATCAGGAATGGCTGGACGGGATGATTAAAGCGGCGCGGGGATAGCTGATCATCCGGCTGGCGACCGAAGGGTAATTAGCTGACGTATAAAGTAAGATCCCGCCAACGAGGGCGGGATTTCTTATTAAAGTTTAATCTTATTAGCTTCCGCAATATCACTTAGCAAAGCACCGAATGCTAAAAGCTCTTCTCTAGTCCAGCCCGTTAAAGTGGGTATCTCATCTTTACTGCATGATATCAGTACGGCTGACTCTAGTTCTCTTATGAGATTAAATTCCCTATGTGTAATTTCAACCATAAGCAACTCATCATTTTTATCTATTATTTTCAATCGACTATCCTCGTTAATTCATTGATGGAGGTGCGCACGATGTCCGCGACTTGCGAGCCAATCTGCGCGATGGCGCGGTTCTCGTCGATGCGCTGCTGTTCTTTGGCGGGGATGATGATCGTGCTGCTGGCAATGGCACAATCATGAAGTTGTCACCGTGTTTTTATAAGTAATGCTGAAGAGGATATGTACATCGGTAATGATTTAAGGCAAAGAGCTTTTAATTATTGGGTTGTTAAAGAGCAACAATCAAACAAAGTCCATCTAACATATTCAGTGCATAACTCAGAAAATCGACAACATATTCCCAGCTAGCATCCAAGGGTAACTGGCCAAAAAGAGTATCCGTTGCGAAGTCCGCCAGCTAACACCACTTTTCCTAGTGCAGTCAGCAGATTACAACCTATTTTCGCCAGTGCATTCTGATGTACGGACGCATAAGCCCCGAAGTGCACTTTTGCACCCCGTTTCCCGCGCAGCCAGAGATCATGCATACTTTGAAGAAGGTCTGTAAGCTCTCAGGCCGCAAGCAACAGCAGCTCATTAATTTTATTGAGATGTTCACGGCTAAGCGACCCCCAATGGGGAAGTGGATCTGACAGGTAAAAAAATCCCAACCGTAAGGGTTGGGATTTTTATGTTATTTAGATAACGGCTCAAGATTAAGAAGATGGGATTTTGCTTTTTCTATAACCTGCAAAAACTCATCATAATTAAAATCAAGGATATTGCTATCATGCGGATAAATACTAATATTCACAGATTTTTTATCATCCGAGAGCGATATTTCCCCCCATTGGACCCGGTTAAAAGATAGTTCCGCATATAGATCATCTCTTTCTATTGAACTACCTACACTATATTCCAACATATTGAGACTCTCTCTATTTGATTGGTGGCTCACGGAAGCCTATTAGCCTTGAACCATCTGCATTAAATCTCAATGCACGACCATCAGGTGCAGTTGCTTCTGTAAGCATACCTGTTTTAGTTCCACATACTTTTTGAGAGTTCCGGTTTTTCAGCCATCAGCCGGTATTCTTCCGGCGTCAGGTTATTCAGGGATTCATGAGGCCGCTCACCGGTTCATCACGCCGGGTATCGGGCTGATAAAAATACACCGTCCTGCTCAGCGATACTGTCCTGCATGCCTGGCGGATGCTCATGGAAAATTGTGCAGTC
>Ga0308167_1000326_pt1 | contig 95171 bp, 80 predicted proteins | sample PhyCR1_2_FD_202138 | JGI IMG/M metagenome (GOLD analysis project Ga0308167, IMG submission 202138) | Phyllosphere microbial communities from UC Gill Tract Community Farm, Albany, California, United States - DLSLRC.R1 | ecosystem: Host-associated > Plants > Phyllosphere > Unclassified | place...
GAGGAAGCTGCGGTTTTTTTGCGCCTTGCTGTTGGCGATGGGGTGGGGGCCGGAGCACGTCACAACACTATCGGCTTGAGCATCGCCAGTCGAATTCCGTCAGGAAACGAATTGTTCAGGTCCGACTGGATAGTGGGTGCGGTTCTTCTCGTGCAGCCTCCTTTGCTTGAGACGGTCGGCATGTTTTATCGTGACGGCAAAAATCCATATAACTGCAAGAAGACAGTGAATTGTTATTCGCACGGCACACTACCTGCAAGGTTACCGTGCGGGCTGATGCTATGGGTATCGTCTCAAAAAAGGCTTTTATGAAATTTCCTTTTCTTTCCGTTCACACGCGTCCGATGAAGGCTTTTCTGAACGTGCATGTTGAGTCAGTCATCGTAATCACAGAAATAGCTGAACGCCATCGTTTTATTAGCGGGGGTTTGTACTTAAGCCCGCACACCATTCTTTTGTCACAGAAATTTTCGGATGCGCGGTAGCCTTCGTGCACTCGGAAAATCGCTATTGTACGGAATCACGTTATCCATGTCTCATACAGGTGCCTGGGTAAGACGATGAGTACGAGGCAATGCATGCAATTCCTATTTGAAAAGACGGCGCAAGATGAATACATAGTGAGTTTGTTGAATGATTTGCTTGTACGAGCGTTTTACGTAACTCGTGATCTGATAATTCATTTTCTGCGAAATATAGTTCGTCAACATGGCGTAAGCGTGATGGATTTATTTTTCGATTCATCTAGGAAAGGAGAAAGAATTTGATTTATCTTATTAAATAAATTCGTGCTGGAAGGTAATGTATTTTGCCGAATGGTGATGTGACGGTCTGCTGTTGTCAACGATTGCAATAAAACAAGGAATGATAAATGCAAATTTCAAAATTAACTGTCGCCGCTCGCTTGAATATTGGCTTTGGTGTGATGGTTGCCCTATTGCTTGCTATTTCGAGCATCAGCGTTCTGAAGCTATACGCCGTTAACACGTCCATAACGAAAGTGGTTGATTACGGAGGAGCGGAAACGGACCTCCTTTCGCAATGTTTGAGCGACGCGCAGGATGCATCGGCCGCCATGCGTAATCTGATCATCTTACAAGACGAAGCGAGTATGAAGCTTCAAAAAACGATCTATGACCAGAAGATTGCGGCATATCTTGTTACTGCAAAGCAGGCCCATGATTTGTTCGATGCTGACCCCAGCGTCACGCCCAGGGAGAAAGAGCTTCTCGCGCTGACGGCCGAGACTAGGCAAGCGGCAATGCCTCTCGTGGAGCGCGCTGCCGCGCTTGGTTTTACGAATGATCCGGCTGGCCCGGATTTTTTGATGAAAGAGGCGGGTCCGGCTATCGATAAATGGACCGATGCGATAAAAACGTTTGTGGCCTACAAAGTTGAGCGGGGCGCGCAAGAGGGGGAGGTTGCGCACAATGCATACGCAACCGGGCGCAACGTGGTACTCGCATTCAGTGCGGTGAGTTTGATCGTCGCGGTCTGGATCGCGTTCGCAATCGCGAAGAGCATCCAGCGCCAGCTTGGTGGCGAACCTGCCTATGCCGCTTCGATTGTCGAGCGTATTGCAGATGGGGATCTTACGCAAGAGGTATCGATTGCGCGGAATGATCGTACTAGTCTTCTGTATTCCATGTCTATGATGCGGCAGAAGCTCGTGGCGACTGTCGGAAGCATCCAGGTATCGAGCGACCATATCGCGACCGCTTCTCAGCAGATAGCCAGCGGTAACGCTGATCTTTCGACGCGTACTGAACAACAGGCAGCCTCGCTCGAGGAGACCGCGTCGAGCATGGCTCAGCTTACCCAAACGGTGAGGCAAAATGCCGAGAATGCGTCGCAAGCGAACACGCTTGCCGTAAACGCCACGGGTGTGGCCGATGCGGGGCATGATGCGGTGCAAAATCTCGTGGAGACGATCGGACATATCAATAGTAGCTCGGGGAAAATTTCAGAGATCACAAGTGTGATTGAAGGCATCGCATTTCAGACAAACATCCTGGCTTTGAATGCGGCAGTAGAAGCGGCGCGAGCAGGAGAGCAAGGCCGGGGGTTTGCGGTGGTGGCCGGCGAAGTGCGTACGCTCGCGCAACGTTCGGCGGCGGCGGCCAAAGAGATCAAGGAGTTGATCAGCGGTTCAGTGATGGTTATTCAGGAAGGTGTCCAACAGGCGACGAATGTCGGCGATACAGTCGCCAACGTGAGAGTGGCGATAAAGCAAGTGTCAGACATCATTGGCGAAATCGCCGCCGCATCGAGGGAGCAAAGTCAGGGAATCGAGCAGGTCAATCAGGCGGTAAACCAGATGGATGATGTAACGCAGCAAAACGCGGCGCTGGTTGAAGAGAGCGCAGCGGCTGCGAGTTCGCTGGAAGGGCAAGCCTCGGAATTGCGAAAATCCGTAGCGAAGTTCAAGGTGACGACTACCTGAATCGCGCCTTTGGATCAATCGCGTGCTGGCCTGCTTTACAAGGGCAGGCCCGTTCATGAACGTGGAGAAGGCGTTCCACCGTTCCGCGCGTGGCGGTCATATCGCATTAAGGTGATATTTCTTCCAGGGTGCGATTGGTTGTCTCCACCATTCGCATGGAAACCAGGAGACCCGCACCGCAGACCAGGGCGAAAAGGATAAAAACGGTCGCGATGCCTCTATCGATCAATACAACCCCTACAATCGCCGGCGCCGCGGCGGAGGCAGCACGTAACCAGGAGGTTGCAAATCCGGTTCCGATCGCCCGCATCCGTGTCGGATAGATTTCAGGCGTGTAAAGATAGAGGAGTACGGTCGTCGTCGCCATCACCGCGTAAGCGGAAGACGCGAGCAACATGACCGACCAAGCGGTACCTGCGCCAAGGATGCCTAGCGCCGCGAGCAATATTCCGCTGACGGCGAAGCACCCCATTGCCCAACGCCGCCGTCCCACCCGATCGATGAGTAATGCACACGCCACGACGCCGAACACACTCAACACGTTGGAGATGGACGCCATTCGGAGCGACGTTTCCAAGGGGAGATGATAGACGGTCTTGTACAGACTGGGCAGCCAATTATTGATGCCATTTGCCACGAAGTAGGATGTCGCCCAGAGCAACCAGACCACGATCGTGCGCGTTCGGTAGAACGATGAAAAAAGTTCCCTCCAAGACACTTTTCGCGACACTTTCTGATCAATGGCAAGCCTTGCCACGCGTTGCTCCACGTCGGTTTTTTTTGCGTGGCAATCGAGCGCGCGCTTCGTTGTACTTGCCTCAAGGCGTTCGATTACCCGTTCGGCCTTGTCATAGCGGCGTGTAGCGATCAACCATCGCGGTGACTCCGGGAGTCGGGCAATACAGAATGCCACGAGTAGTCCAGGGATGCCGCCGACGAGAAACATGTATTCCCAACCGAAGCGCGGAACCAGAAATGCCCCCAATTGCGCCGCGGCCAGTAAACCCAAGGGAAAGATGAGTTCGTAGAGAATGAAGAATCGCCCTCGGCCATGCGCCTGCGACAGCTCATTGATGTACGATTGCTGCAATCGGCACTTCTCCGCCAACACCAATACCCTGTACGAACCGCAGGGCAAACAACATCTGGAAATTGCCGGCAAATGCGCACGCCACACTCATGACGGACATGATGCCAACCGTGAGCGTTGCACTGGATACTCGACCAATGCGCTCCGCCAGCCACCCGAACAGCAGCGCCCCCACGACTTGTCCGAGATAGCCCGCCGCGATGAGCGATCCGATCTGCGCGGGCGAGAGATGCCATAGTCCTAGTAGCACTGGTAGAACGAATGCGAGCGACAGTGCATCGAATGCGTCGAATAGCGTTGCGCTACCCATGATGATGCGCGCCTTCATGTGCCATCGGGTATGCGGCACGTTCTCCAAGCGAAATAGTAATCATGCGGCGCGCCACCGCGCGCTTGTATCTTGCGCGGCGTTGTTACTGTCTACAACGCTTATGTCGTACGCAGTCTTCGGGGTACTCATGCCGTCTCCTGAATTGCTGCATTTTTTTGTGTCTTTTTATTTTGAGAGGCATCGCGTTCGTGTCGTTCGCACCGCCATTGGCGGCGCGTGGATCGCGATCGCGGTGCGGCTTGCTGGGTCCAGGACACTGTCCCGGCCGGGTTGCTTAGTCGATCAAGCCAGCGGAACGGAGCGCCTGTGCGATATCGACGTCCGCGCCGTCGGCAAGCGGCAGCAGCGGCGAGCGCACCGTGGCGTGCTCGAGGATGCCGCGCGCAACGAGGCCGTGTTTGAGGGCCACCGTTCCTTCCATGTGAGATCCGCGGTGATAGACGTTGCGGGTGACGGGAAGGAGGCGATCGTGGATCGCGCGAGCGGCTTTGTAGTCCTTCGCTTTGCCCGCGGCAATCAACTCCAGCAGTGGTTCCGGTGCCAAGCCGCCGTAGCCGACGAGGGCACCATCGACATCGAACATCGTGTGCAACAGATATTCATCGTGGCAAGTCAGGATTTGAAGTTCGGGGCGCTCGCGACGGATGATGGGAATCTCGGTATCCCAGCGGCGCATGTTGCGCACGCCGTTCTTCATCGCGAAGACGCCAGGCTGCGCGGCGATCTCCAATTGCGTCTCAAGGTTATAAGTCGCCTTGGTCGCGTCTGGATATTGAAATAAGATGAGGGGCAGGCCGCTTCCTTCATGGATCGCGCGGTATCGGTCCTGGGGCGCGCCTTTCTGGTAACCGAAACGCAGCCAGCCATGCGACGGATAAACCAACCCCGCCGCTGCGCCGGCTTCGACGGCGCGTTTTGCTTCTTCCGCGGCAACCTGCGTACCTTCCAGCGTGATGCCGGCAATTACCGGAATCTTGTTGTCCACGGACCTTACGAAACTTTCGATGACGGCAGCCTGTTCTTTCTGTGTCAGGAATGTACCTTCGCCCGCATGACCGAGAACGGTTAACCCCTTGATGCCTTCAATACTGCCGAGCCAGGAACCCAGACGCTTGATTGCCGCGTGATCGACGGCGCCATCGCGTGTGAAGGGGGTGACGGGTGCCGGGACGAGGCCGCGCAAATCGAGTGCTTTCATGTTGTCTCCTTCCAGATTGGAATTGATCCGCTTCTCAGCGGGGATGTGCCGGAAAGTGTCCGACGCGTTCGAGGCATTCAGGGGAGTGCATCGTCGCGTGAATTTCAGTGTATGGATCGACGACGTATGCGGGAACTGCGTAAATGGGCATTTCAGCTATACTGCTTGCACATATCCGGATCGTGAGGTTGGCGTGGACTATGCAGCATGGAAGCTATTCATCGATGCGGCGGAACTCGGCAGTTTGAGTAAAACCGCCGTGTTTTATGAGACAAGCCAGCCGCATATCAGCCGGCAGATCGTCGAGCTGGAGCATTATTGCGGAGGCCGCCTTTTTCATCGCACCGGAAGAGGGGTGGTTTTGACGGAGCTGGGCGAACGTATCGCGCCAAGAGTACGCGCCTGGGTCGCCAGTACGGAGCAATTGTCAAATGACATTCGGACCACGGCAGGAGAACCTATCGGCATCGTCCGGATCGGAATCTTGCCGTCCACCGCATACCCCCTTGTCAGCACACTGTACCAGCGCCTGAAGGCGCACTATCCGTCAGTGCAACTGCGGGTACGGGAAGGGCAAGGTGCCCTTCTGGAAACGTGGTTGGAGAACGGCAACGTCGATCTTGCGATCCTTTTCAGGCATAGTTCAACGCCGAAGAACGGCGATGAATATCTTGTCGAGACAGCGACATATCTGGTCGGCGCGGCTGGCGATCCACTGACGAAGCGGCCTACGATTTCATTTCGCGATCTGGACGGTGTGCCGCTGGTGTCATTTTGTAGGCCAAACAGTTGGCGCGACAGGCTCGATCAACTCAGCGTCATTCACGGCGTTTCACTGAATGTCGCTGTCGAGGCGGACTCCCTGATCCTTCAGTCACATATTGTGGCGGAAGGGGGCATGTACGCTTTACTGGGCCCCTATGCAATTGCCAATGCCGCAAAGGAATGCAAGCTCCAATCCGCAATGGTGATTGATCCTCCGGTACCACGATTCATCGCGCTCGCCATGTCGCCCCACGGCGAACTCACGCTGGCCTGCCGGACCGTCATGCGGCTGACTAAGGAAATTGCGCACACCCTCATCCCGCCATCGGAACTACTGGGCAGCACGTCTGCGTCGCTTGCGTAACGACATGAGCCGCTTAGGAGCGCAACCCCATTGCTCGCAACGGTGAGTACCGTGTGTGCCTTTCTTCCGACAACACCGCGCTAACGCATCTGTTCATTTCCAGCGCTAGCTGTCCCTGTGACAATGGACCGCAAAGTCACGTAGAATCTCGCCGGCCAGGGAAGGGCCGCCGCCATCCAGCGGTGCGGCGGAGGTTGCGATCGAAGAAAGGAACGCGCAATGCATGTGTCAGGAAAAAAAACGGCCGAACAGGATTCGACCAGCATGGCCAAGTCCCGGTCTCGTCGCGGTGTCTTGAAATTGGCAACGGTAGCAGTGGCCGTGACGAGCGTGCCATTTGGGGCTGCCGCGGCGGCGTCGGCTACGGCTTCCACGTCTACCGTGGCAGACGACTTTTCGTTCGTCTCCACGTTCTTGACCGGGAAAGCCTCTCTTGATCCTGACATCCAGGCGGCGCTTTTGAAAGCGTTCGCCGCGCTGGATACGGGGTTTGGCGCGAAGCTCGCCGCTTTGCGCACCGTTATCGCCAGGGATAACGTGACGGCTGAAAATCTTCACGAGACGCTGAGCGCGAACGATCCTGATCTTGCAAGCTTGCCACAAGTGATTCTCGCCGGGTGGTATCTCGGTGTGGCGGGATCAGGAAAACATGCGATATGCGTAACGTATGTGAATGATCTGGCCAATGCGGCGGTATCGGACGTTCTATCGCCGCCAAGCTATGCCTATGGCCCGTGTAACAGCTGGGCACAAAAACCGATATGACACGCACGATGTGTTGATCTTGAATCATTCGATATCCTTGACGAAATGAATAACACGCTCTCCGCCGATGTAGTGGTGATCGGTGCCGGAATTTGTGGCGCCATGGCGGCTCGCAGAATTGCCGAAGCCGGCGCGTCAGTGCTGATGCTGGAGGCGGGCCCCCAACTTTCCACCGCGCAGCTGGTTCACAATTACCGGACATCCACGAATAAAGCCGACTTCGTCGCGCCTTATCAGTTCTGGCCGCAGGCTCCGCAACCGATCTACGCGCCGAGCAACAACGGCTATTTGGAGCAAGTCGGGCCGCACCACTTCGATGCGCAGTATTTGAAGCTCGTCGGTGGCACGAGCTGGCACTGGGCGGCGCAAACATGGCGGTTCTTGCCGAATGATTTTCGCATCCAGAGTCTGTATGGCGTCGGCCGGGATTGGCCGATTTCGTACGATGATCTGGAACCCTGGTATTACGCAGCCGAAGTCATCATGGGGGTGGGGGGCGAGGAAACGCTGTCTCCGCGCAAGCAGCCCTGGCCAATGCAACGTGTCGCCGAGCCATGGCTGCAGCAGCGCTTTCGGGATCGGCTTGCGCCGGACTTTACGCTGGTCAGCGATTCCACCGCGCGTAACAGCCGTCCTTTTGATGGGCGTCCCGCGTGCTCCGGCAATAACAACTGCATGCCGCTTTGTCCGATCGATGCGCAATATCATGGCGGTCTGTCGGTTGATGCGGCGGTCAAGGCCGGCGTCAAGCTTCAAACCAAGGCGGTCGTCTATCGTCTCGAACATGATGAAAAAGGACGGATCGTAGCGGCCCATTTCTACGACTGGGACAAAGGCTCCCATCGCGTGGTGGCCGATACGTTCATTCTTGCAGCCAATGCCATTGAAATTCCGAAACTGCTGTTGATGTCCGCATCGGGTAAATTTCCGAATGGCTTGGCCAACAGCTCGGGGACCATGGGCCGTAACCTCATGGATCACCCCGCGGTTGGCGTGACGTTCGAAGTGGATGAGGATGTCTGGCCGGGGCGCGGTCCTGTCAGTCCCTGCTCCATTGGTGATTTCCGGGACGGAAGCTTTCGCAGCGAACACGGTGGTTTCCGTCTCGATTTATCGAATGCTTCGGCGGTTGCCGGTGTCACGGCCGCGCTTATCAAAAAGGGGGTTTACGGTGTGGCGTTGGACCAGGCCATACGTAAGCATGCCGCGCGTCAGGTATCGTTGAAAAATTGCCTCGAACAGCTTCCCGATCCGAACAACCGCGTCACGTTGAGCGATCGTAAGGATGCGTTGGGCCTTCCGACACCGAGGCTGTCGTGGCACATCGATGACTATGTGATACGAGGTACGCAGAAGACCCGCGAAATGTACGATCGGATTGCCGCAAAGATGGGAGGGACGAATATTGTCCACTCGAAGGAGGGTGCGTTTTCGAATCGGCAACATATAACGGGTACGCTCGCGATGGGATCAGACCCGGCGACCAGTGTCACCGACGCATTCGGACGTGCACACGATCACGAGAATCTCTATATGGTTTCCACCGGGGTCATGCCCACGGTTGCCACCTGCAATGCCACGCTGACCGCCATCGCGCTGTCATTGCGAACGGCAAACGCCATCAAGCACGCGGCCTAAGGAGAACCGGATGCGATTTCAGAACGTCCTGTGGCCCATTGCGGGCAGCGTGCTATCTGTCATGCTCTATGTCGCGCCGTTGGTAGTCCATGCGGTTGAACCCGCCAGCGCGCATTCCGTGCCTGACGGGTTGATCCCGGCAACAGGCGGCGTGGCGAATGTCTCGCCGTCCGCCACGGACAACAGCGACCCGCTGGTCATCCGTGGCAAGTATCTCGCGGTGGCGGCGGACTGTGCGGCATGCCATACCGTGGCCAACGGGCAGCCGTTTGCAGGTGGGCTTGATATCGAAACACCCATCGGTCGTATCGTCTCGACGAACATTACGCCGTCCCGGACAGCAGGGATTGGCGGGTATACGCTTGAGCAGTTCAATCGCGCGATTCTTCGTGGCGTTCGTGCCGATGGCATGAATCTGTACCCGGCGATGCCCTATACGGCGTATGCGAAATTAACGGACGATGATGTTAAAGCGTTGTATGCCTATTTCATGAAAGACGTTGCGGCGGTCGACCGCGCACCGGCGCATTCAACTGATTTGCCATTTCCGTTCAATATTCGCATATCAATGGCGATTTGGAATCGCTTGTTCCTTGACGACACGCCATTCGAAATGGTCGCTGGCAAAAGCGCGGAATGGAACCGAGGCGCTTATCTTGCTGAAGCGCTGGGCCATTGCCAGACATGTCATACGCCGCGTAATTTTCTGATGGCGGAGAAAACGGGCAGCGGGTTATCGGGTGCATCGCTGGGGACGTGGTATGCCCCGAACATCACGTCGGACAAGGCGACGGGGATCGGGATGTGGTCGGATGACGATATTTTCTCTTATCTGAAGACGGGGCATGCCGCTGTTGGTTCGCAGGCGGGCGGTCCAATGCGCGAAGCGATTGATAAAAGCTTCTCGAAACTCGATGATGGTGATCTTCGTGCACTTGCGACGTGGGTGAAGTCGGTCCCTGCGATACGTTCAGGAAAGGTCGACAAAGGAAACATCGCGCAGCATCCCATTCCGAATGATCTCACGTTGATGAGCGGGAGCGCGGAGAAGGGCGCGGTGCTGTACGCCGATAATTGTGCCTCATGTCATCAGGCCAGCGGGCAGGGTGCGCGCGGTTTGCCCGCGCTCGTTGGCAATGCCGCGTTCTCGCGACCGGTGGCGGACAATGTCATCATGGCGATTCTGGATGGCATGACGCCGGCATCAGGGCAGGATATGCCGGGCTTTGCCGAAAAGCTTTCGGACGGCGATATCGCCGACCTAACGAACTACCTGTTCCGACAGTTCGGTGTGGCGGAAATCCAGACGAATGCTGCACATGTTACGCAGTTGCGGGCAGGTGGACCACGGTCGCCGCTGCTGTTGATGGCGCGCGTCGGTTTGGTTGCGGTCTTGCTAATCGTGCTCTTGCTGGTATTTATCGCGATGAAGCGTCGTCGCCATGTGGCTCGCTGATGACGCGTTGCCATTGCGACATGCCATTATCCATGCGCCAATCTAAATACGGAGACCGATGCGCGAAGCGTGTCGGCTTGTCCTGATAACGACTGCGTGGCGGCGGAGGCTTGCTCGACCAAGGCGGCGTTCTGTTGCGTCACCGCATCCATCTGCATTACCGCCAGATTCACTTGCTCGATACCGCGCTGTTGTTCCTCCGATGCCGACGTAATTTCGCCGACCAGGCCGGTGACCTGCTGCACCGTGTCTACGACCTGGGCCATGGTCCCGCTTGCGTTTCCGACCAGTGCCTCACCTTCGGCGATGCGGGCTCCCGAGGCGTCGATCAACGACTTGATCTCCTTGGCTGCTGCGGCGCTGCGTTGCGCGAGCGTGCGAACTTCGTTGGCGACAACGGCGAAGCCGCGTCCTTCGGCTCCCGCACGCGCGGCTTCCACCGCCGCATTAAGGGCCAGGATATTGGTCTGGAACGCAATGCTTTCGATCACGCCCACGATATTGGCAACCTGTCTGGATTCGCGCGTGATGTCGCCCATCGTTGCGCCGACCTGGCCGACAGCGTCATTCCCTCGCGCCGCCATTTCCGATGCCTTGCTGCTCAATGCACTTGCGCGTACGGCATTTTCGGTATTACGTTTCACGCTGTCGGTCAGTTCCGCCATGCTGCTCGCCGTTTGAGCAACCGACGCCGCCTGCTCCTCGGTTCGCTGGCTGAGGTCGAGGTTGCCTTGCGCGATTTCCGAACTGGCGGTGGCCACGTTCTCGCTATTGTCGCGTACCAGTCGAACGGTCTTTACCAGATTGCCTTGCATTTGCGAGAGCGCATTGAGCAATTGTCCCGTCTCGTCACGATGGCCCGGCCTTATGGCTGCGTCCAGCCTGCCCTCGGAGATGCGGGCGCCACACCCACTGCATCGCGCAGCGGCGCCGTGACGGATCGCGCGATGTACCATCCGGAAATCGTCGCCAGGATCAACGCAAGCAACGCCGCGCTGGCGACGTAAAGGCGAGCCATCTGATAGGCGCTATTCGAATCGTTCGCCAGGGTTTCTATCTGTGCATCTTCGAATTTGGTTACCGCACTCAGCGCGGTAACGTATTGCCCTTGCATCTGCGCGTTGGATGCGGCGAAAAGATAGTCCGTCGCACCTTGTTTGTCACCACTGAGCGCCAGGGACGCGATGCGGTCGACGAAAGTAAAGTATTCGCCTTGATGTGATCGGAGTGTATTGAACATCGTCCGCTCGTCATCGTTATTGATACGGCTTTCGATCACCGACATTTGCGCTTCGATCGCCTGCTTGTTGGCGTCGAAGGTAGCTTTGTTCTTCTTCAGCGATGCGGGTGTGGACTGCAAAATTAAATTGCGCGATACGCGGCCGATGTCGGTAACCAGAAGCGTGATTTTCGCGGCCGCTTCCGATTTCGGATAGGCAACCTTGGTGATGGAGTGCGTTGTGGCGTTCTGGCTAGATAAACAAATCAGGCTGAGCCATGTCGTCAACGCAAGCAGTACCATCACCACGCTGAACCCCAGCCCCAACCGTGCACCGATACGGATATTCTTCATTTTTTACTCGTGGACGCACTGCGGTTCACACAGCGCGAAAGCGTTTTGTAAAGAATATTGCGATCGGAATGGATCGTTGCCACTTGCCGGTGGCGGCATGCCATGCAACGGTCGCGATAATGAAAGATCTCTATTCGCCTCGGTTAACGGCGATAGATCGCGGGACTTGAGCCATTCCCGTCGATGCGCGTCCCGCATGGCAGGCACCCTGTCTTTCGATAGCATCGCAAAGCATCCCGCGGATCACGGTGCGATCACATTTGTTATGATGTTCCGTGGCATGCACTAAATAGACCGGTGATAGACGTGAATGTCGCGCGTCATGAACAAGCGTAAGGGCAGATGAAATTAGACCTCGGGAGGCGCGTCTTGCTGGAACGTGCGGAGCGCTTGCTGCGCATTCCGTTTTCGACACAGCTCACGGCGTTATGGATTCTTGTCGCTTTTCTGTGCGCCCTTCTCACCGCGGCGGTGTGGCTGATGCTTTTTTCCGCGCTCGGGGAACGGATCGCGACTGTGAAGCTGCAGGCGGGCGAGGCGTGCACGACGGTTGCCGCGCGCTATGACGTGTCGGCGCAGCGCCCAGGCGCAGTCGACGTTGATCTCATGCATGCGGTGCTCGATCTGGTGCTGATCCGGATGGATGGCATTGAAGGCGGTTTCTGGGCTGACGCGTCGGTCGCGGGCGTGCCGGAAGGTTTCCTCGCCTATGCCTTTCCCACTTACGAAGGCAGTGGTGTGAAGCGCGATATTCCAGAAGCGGAGACGCCACTTATTGTGCGAACGCTGAAGAACGTCGCGCGCACGGGGAAAACGCAGACCGATTCGGTCGCAAGCGGCGCGGATGCCGTGATCGCCGTGGCGTGTCCGGTGCCGCATCACCCCGGACTGTTCGCATGGACGCTTGTCCGTGCACGACCACCGTTGGGACCGTATGGGGAGCGTGCCGTTACCGTTCTGGCAAGCGTGCTGGCAATCATCGCGGTACTCGCGTTGTTGCTGGCAATGGCACTGCGGCGTTGGCGGCGTAATCTCGTGCGGCTCGAAGGCGCACTTGAGCCCGCCGGCGGGCTGGGGCAAGGCGGGCGTCTTGAGCCACTCGGCGAGCCCGATCTGGATCACATCGTCCATGCGTTCAATCGGTATGTGGAACGTGCCGAGCGACTTCAGCGTGAAAAAGAGACGTTGAGCGCGCAACTCACGCAGGCCGAGCGTTTCAGTCTACTGGGGAAGATGGCCGCGCAAATCGCACATGAAATACGCAATCCGGTGGGTGCAATGCGCCTTAAGGCAGAGAATGCACTTGCGGGCGACGACGCCCGGCGCGAAGCGGCATTGCAGACGATCGTCGGACAGATTGGTCGGATCGAAGCGCAGATGAGCAGTCTGCTCGCGCTCACGCAGCCTGTGACGATTCACGCGCGCGATGTCGATCTAGGCGGATGGTTGCACGATATCGGTCAGGTGCATGACGCATCCGCACAAAGCCGTCATGTTACATTGACAGTGGAGTCTGAGCCCGTCACGACGATGCCTGCCTTCGATCCGGCACAACTAGCGCGCGCGCTTGACAATCTGATCGTGAACGCGTTGCAACATGCACGGCAGGGCGGCCAGGTGACGGTGCGTGCGTCTGTGTTGGAATCAGAGGAAGGCAAACGGCTTCGGTTCGAAGTGATCGACGATGGTCCTGGCGTTGGCAAGATCGAGCGCGAGCGTATTTTCGAGCCGTTCGTAACGGGCAGGCCGCAAGGTTCCGGCCTTGGTCTTGCGGTGGTGCGCGAAATTGCCTTGGCGCATCGTGGTCGTGTCTGGCTTGCGGAGGATAGTGTGACGCGATTTGTGATTGAGTTGCCATGGCGACCATACTGATCATCGACGACGACGACGCGTTCCGTGAAGGCCTCGTCGAAACGATTTGCGATCTTGGTCACACGCCAGTGGAAGCGCGATCGGGTGAGGAGGCCTTGGAACAGTTGCGCGCGCGTGCGGCACCGGCCTGCATCTTTCTCGACTTTCGGCTGCCGGGTGCGGATGGCCTGGCCGTGCTCGAATCGCTCCGCGACATAGCCTCCTTGCAAAGCGTGCCGGTTGTGATGCTTACGGCTTATGCGACCAGTGACAACACCATCGGCGCAATGCGGCTTGGTGCTTTCGAGCATTTGACGAAGCCCGTCGGCCGTAACGAGATTGCGGCGCTGCTGACGCGTATTCTCGCCACGCACGCCGATATGACCGGCAACGAATCGACACAGGCGTTCGTCGATGAAACGGGCTCGAGCAAAAAGCCACAGTTGCTTGGCATCAGCGAGGCGATGCGTGACGTGCAGAAGCGTTTGGGCCGTGCGGCGGGCACGGATGTGCCTGTTCTCATCACTGGCGAAACCGGCACCGGGAAAGAGGTGGCAGCGCAGGTGCTGCATCGGGCATCGGCGCGCGCGGCGGGTCCGTTCGTGGCGGTGAATTGCGCTGCGATTCCGGGGGACTTGCTTGAAAGCGAGCTGTTCGGGCACAACAAGGGCGCTTTTACTGGCGCGCATGCGGACAGGCGCGGCCACTTCGAGGAAGCGCACGGCGGCACGCTGTTTCTCGATGAAATCGGCGATATGCCGCTTGCAATGCAAGCCAAGTTACTGCGCGTGCTCCAGGAGCGGCAGGTCACGCCGCTCGGTGCGAATCGTCCGGTGACCGTCGATGTCCGCGTCGTCGCAGCGACGCATCGTGACCTGACCGAGATGGTCGCCGCCGGTACGTTCAGAAACGATCTCCTGTACCGGCTGAATGTGATCCCGATGCATCTGCCGCCGCTGCGAGAAAGAATAGCGGATATCCTCCCACTCGCGGAGCATTTCCTGTCACGCATTGCGGCAACGCACGGAAGGCCAGTCAAGCCGCTGTCGGCAGATGCGCAGCATCTGCTCGTTACCAACGCGTGGCAAGGCAATGTACGCGAACTTGCCAATGCGATGGAGCGTGCAAGTGCGCTTGCGCCGGGCACCATGCTCACGCGCGAAGACTTTGCATTCCTCTCCAACTCGCATTCCGCCGCCTCTCTTGCCCTTCCTGCCGCGTTCACTGATCTGTCGCTGAATGATGCCATTGCGCTGCTCGAACGTACGTTGATCGAGCGCGCTCTGGCGCTTACGAACGGCAATCGCACGGAAGCCGCACGGCGGCTGGGCATCAGCCGTCAATCGCTTTATACCCGTCTGGCGAGCCTTGGCGTCTCCGATCCCGAAAACTGACGGCATGCTGCCGGTGTGTCGGGAAATCGGACGGCTGGTGTCTGATTCGTTGACACCTGACGCTTTATTTCACCGACGAAACCCCCGCCAGCCGGGGCGCTAGCGAAGGCACAGCTCTTGCATGACACTCCTTGCCAACTGGAGGAGTGAATCATGCAATCCATATCGATGTATTCAAGCCAGCGCTTTGTCGGCGCGGTCCTTTTCTCCGCACTGCTCGCCGCGAGCACCAGCGGTGTAGCACAAACCACCCCCGATGGCACAGCGCTGCCCCCTCCGGCAGCGGCTGCTGGCTTGCCACCACCCGGTCCGGGCATCGCGCCACCGCCACCGGCTGCCGACGGCACGGCGGTCAATATCCAAGGAACCGTCTCCCGCTTTCTCATCAACCCGGATGGCGATGTAGATGGTTTCCTGACAAGCGATGGCGGACTGGTGCATTTCCCCCCGCACCTGAGTACCCAACTCACCTCGGCCTTACGACCGGGAGACAGCGTGCAGATCAGCGGATGGCGTAATGGCGGCGGCGAGATCACGGCGCAGCGGATCATCAACATGAGAAGCAATCAGCAATTGGTCGACCAGCCGCCGCAACCTGGTGCCTTACCGCTTCCGGGTCCGTTGCGTGGCGATAGGTTGTCCCGTCTGAGTGTGCAGGGCCGAGTGGCACGTATCACGACTGCGCCGCGCGGTGAGCCTGATGGTGTGATCCTTGTGGATGGCACCGTCATCAAACTCACGCCGCCCGTCGCGCAGCAGTTCGCGGGCATCCTGCGCTCTGGTGCGTTGGTCGCCGCAGAGGGCTACGGCTCGCGTAATCAGTATGGCACCGCGCTACAGGCCACGGCATTCGGTGCGCCCGGCAACCTGACCCAGCTCTACGATCGCATGCCACCCAGCCCGTGATCGGTGCGACGAGAAAGTCGCTTTTAACCATTTCCAACGAGGACAAGCAATATGCATTGGATTGATCCACAGAGTCTTCCAGAGACACGCGGCGTGGTGACACGCTTTCTGCTGAACTCACACGGCGAAATCGACGGCCTGGTACTTGGCACAAGACGATCGTCTCAAGTCCACTGTCCACCGCACCTGTCATCGCAGATTGCCCGAAACGTGAAGTTGGGCGATACGATCCGCGTGCGTGGCGTCAAGCCGCGTGGCGTGGACATGATCGCGGCGGTATCTCTTGTCACGGCGGGCGGCAATGTCATTCTTGACGAAGGTCCCGATCACCATGGTCAGAAGCATCAGAAGCCGCACGTCGAACACAAGCCGATGCAGGTCAGCGGCGAGGTGCTGTTGTCGTTGCACGGCCCGAAGGGGGAGTTGCGCGGCGCGTTGCTGGACGACGGCACGTCACTGCGCATGCCGCCGCATGCTGCTACCGAGCTGGTGTCGTACCTTACACCGGGCACGCATGTCCAGGCGTGGGGGCACGGTGTGGCAAATCGGCACGGTCGCACGATGGAGGTAGAGGAGATCGCCGAGCTGGTCGAGGCGGGGTCTGATGACAGCCTCGATACACAGGAGCTTTGACATGTTGAGCTGGGTGCATTTCGGCGACCTTCACGCGTCTTCCGATGACGGGTTCAAAAGCCTGAGCGTACTGCAGGAGATGGTTGGGTTGGTGAATCGCCATTTCAGTGAGCGCATCGATTTCGCCTATTTACCGGGTGATAACGCGAATAATGGTACGCCTGAACAGTTCGAACGCATCCGCGACGCGCTGCGCGAACTGAACGTACCGCTCCATGTGATTCCCGGCGATCACGATTTTGAGCCGGGGCACCTGGGTGCATTTCAGGCATTTGCAAATGCACCGTTGCCCACGTCACGCATCGTGAAGGGCCATCGGTGTCTGTTCCTGGATGTCGTATCGGCGGGAGGCGGTGGACCCGATTTCAGGCTTTCCGCGCCGGATCGCCAATGGCTCAACGAAGAGCTCGAACGCGCGACGCACGATCGCGGTTCACCGGTGGTGTTCATGCATGCCTACCCTGGCGATCTTGTCGATGGTGGGTCGCTGGCTTGCGCGTTCGCTTACGCGAACGTTGCCATCGTCGATACCGGACATACGCACTACAACGAACTCCTCAACGATGGGTATGTCATTTATGCTGCCACCCGTTCGACGGGACAGATCGAAGAGGACGATGGGTATCCGGGCTTCGCCGTCGTGGCCGTGGACGGACCCGCCGTGAGCTGGAAGTTTCACCGGCTCGACGCCGGGTTCCCGTTCGTCATGATCACGCAGCCATCAGATCGACGAATGTATCGCAAGCACTTCGGTTTGTACGCCACGGAGGCAAAAGCGCAGGTACGAGTGCTGGTTTCCAACGACGACGTGGTATCGGTCTCCGCTGACCTGGACGGCGTGCATTTCGCGCTTGCGCGAGTCGCGGACGAACCAGGTGTATGGCAGGCACCCCTTCCTGCGGTGACGTCGATGCACCGTCGCGCCCTGAGCGTAACGGCGCGCACCGCCGATGGACGAATCGGCCAGGACGCGATCGAGCTGCCTGGCGCGGATGAGGCAGATCGCAACCCCAGTCCGCCGGATTCGCTCGGTACCGACGTTCACGCGGTTGATGCCTGGCCCGAGCATGGGATTATCGGTTCGCAGCTCGGCCCCAATAAGAACGGACATGGTTGGTAATGATCGATGAGTCCTCTATTTGCGCTTGTAGCGTTGAACTTCTTCATGGCCGATGTGCAGAACGGCCTTGGCCCGTTTCTAAGCGTTTTCCTGCAAGCGCACGGCTGGCTGCCCGGCGCGATCGGCACGGTCATGACCCTCGGTGGCATTGCCGGCATGTTGGCCACGTCACCTGCCGGTGCACTCGTTGATGCGACCCGTCACAAGCGCGGCCTGATCGTGGTTGCTGGCATAATCATCGCGCTTGCGGCACTTGCGCTGTGGACGTTTCCGCGTTACTGGATGGTCGCGGGATCGCAAATACTAACGGCGATAACGGGCGCGGTACTCGGTCCCGCAATTGCCGGCATAACCCTTGGCATGGTGCGCGATGGTGGTTTCGACCGGCAATTCGGGCACAACCAGGTCGCCAATCATGCTGGCAATGTTGCGGGCGCGGCGTTATCTGGCTGGCTTGGCTGGCGTTATGGGTTTGGCGCGGTATTCGCGCTGGTAGGGGTATTTACCGTGCTGGCCATTATTTCGACGCTGCTCATTCCACACGATGCCATCGATCACCGCCGTGCACGTGGTCTTTTGTCCGAACCCGACGCATCTGGGCCGGAGCAAGTAAAGGGTTTCTACGTGTTACTGTCGTCCAGACCCTTGTTGCTGCTCGCCGCCGCGCTCGCGATATTTCATCTCGGTAATGCGGCCATGCTTCCGCTTTATGGCTTGGCAATCGTGGCCGCACACAAGACCGATCCGAGCGCCTTTACCGCCCAGACCATTGTCATCGCGCAGTTGGTGATGGTTATCGCTGCCTGTTTCGCCAACCGCCTGGTTAGTCGTATCGGTTATTGGGGGGTGATTTTAATCGCATTCCTTGCGTTGCCGCTGCGCGGCGTGGTGGCGGCGATGTTCATGAGCACGTGGGGGGTGTGGCCGGTGCAGGCGCTTGACGGTATCGGTGCGGGTCTGCAAAGCGTGGTCGTGCCAGCGCTCGTCGTTCGTCTGTTGAAGGGAACGGGGCGTGTGAACGTCGGCCAGGGCGTGGTCATGACCGTGCAGGGCGTTGGCGCGGCGCTGAGTCCCGCATTGGGTGGGATGCTCGCCCAACACTTCGGTTTTGCAACCGCATTTCTCGTGCTCGGTGGGATATCTACCGGATCGATCGCGCTGTGGCTGTGCTTTGGGGCAACCCTCAAGAAAGCCTGCGGCAATAATCACGAACGCGCTATCGTGCCCCAGGGCAGCGGTACCACTGATCAGTCTCTTCCTACATGAATTCAATTTTTTTATCTTGGGGTATTGCCCTGGCGGCGACAGCCGGTGTGATTTTGCGTCCTTTCAAATGGCCTGAGGCAATCTGGGCCGTGGCCGGTGCCTTGCTGCTTGTCGTGCTTGGATTGCTCCCTGTGTCTATCGCCTGGGAAGCAGTTGGAAAGGGCACCGATGTCTATCTCTTTCTCATAGGCATGATGCTGCTCTCGGAGCTGGGTCGTCGTGAAGGGTTGTTCGAGTGGATCGCGGCGATTGCGGTGAACCATGCAAAAGGTTCGCCGCGTCGACTCTTTCTGCTGGTGTATCTCGTCGGTGTGGTGGTGACGACGTTTCTCTCGAACGATGCGGCGGCGGTCGTGCTGACACCCGCGGTTTTCGCCGCGGCCAAAAAAGCGGATACGAATCCGATGCCGCTTTTGTATGTATGCGCGTTCATCGCCAATGCGGCGAGCTTCGTATTACCGATATCGAACCCGGCTAATCTCGTACTCTACGCAAACCATCCTCCCGCGCTGGGCCTGTGGGTGGCGCGGTTCGCCGTACCTTCAATTCTGTCGATCGTCGCGACATTCGCGATGTTGCGCTGGACACAGCGCGGCGACTTGGTGGGTACATGCGCGCGCGATCTACCAGTCGAGAAGCTTAGCGCAGCCGGAAAGGTGACGCTCGCCGGTATCTGCCTCACCGCCATCGCGCTGCTCATCGTCTCCGCTTTCGACATGCAACTGGGTCTGCCTACCGCCATACTCGGCATCCTCACGGCTGTCGTCGTGATGGTAAAGGAACGGCAGTCTCCGTTCGCGCTCGTCCGCGATATCTCGTGGAGCGTCCTCCCACTTGTCGCGGGATTGTTCGTGCTCGTGGAAATGCTCGTGCATACCGGTGTCATCGCAAGACTGTCAGCGTTGCTTACGATGGCCGTGCAGCACAATCCTTCTGGCGCGGCGGTGGTGTCCGGCGTCGCCGTCGCGTTCGGCAGCAATGCGATCAATAACCTGCCTGCCGGATTGATCGCCAGCGCGACGGCGCTGTCCGCGCATAGTCCCGAACGGGTCGTCGACGCCTTGCTGATAGGCGTGGATCTCGGACCAAACCTGTCGATTACGGGTTCGCTTGCCACGATCCTCTGGCTTTCGTCCATCCGCCGGGAAGGAATGGACGTTAGCTTTATGCAATTCCTGAAGGTCGGCGTGCTTGTGATGGTGCCCGCACTCGTGCTGGCGCTGGGTGCAAGACTTCTGATCTCGTGATTTCTCGCTTTCTAGATTGCAGACATCGAAAGAACGCTTACAGGGAAGAAAAATGAGCCAGGCTTGGATTTATCTGTTCATTATCATCGGCGGTGTTCTCCAGGCGGCCGGCGCGCCGATCAACGGGCAGCTCAAGGGCGCGCTCATCAACCCCTGGCTTGCTACCAGCGTGTCGTTCCTGCTTGTCACTTTCGTGGCGATCGCCGTATTGTGCGTGCGGCCGACACCGGTCCCGACACTTGACGATTTGCGAGGCATGAAGTGGTGGGCGCCACTGGGTGGCATCGTGGGTGCTGTTGCGGTGGTGGCCGGTTTGACGTTGGTGCAGAAGGTGGGAGTAGGAACGCTGAATGGGCTGACCATCTGCGCGAACCTTGTTGCCTCGGTCGTGATCGACCATTTTGGCCTTATCGGCGTGGCGGACCATCCCATTACCTGGCTGCGTCTGCTTGGCACGGTATTGATGGTGGCGGGCGTGTCACTGGTCATGCGTTTTTGAGCTGCTTGATCCGGCGGCGGCGTTGCCGCCGACCATCCAACGCCGTGCGCCGATGTGACTGCTCCCGAGCAGTGCGAAACAGCGTGTTTCCTCAAGATATCGTGCGCGAGCAACACGCCCATCAGGCGTCGTCATGCGTCTCATGGAAGCGCTGTTTTCTGCCCATACATCTGCTCGCAAAATCCCGTACTTGCGCCAAGTTTACGCGATAGGTCCGAAGCAGCCTTCAACTGCACGCCATCTAGATCGCCCGATGCATGCGCCGCTTCGAGACGAGACGCCGGGCCCGAGAGCGTGAGCGCACCCATGAACGCATTGCCCTCGCCAAACACCGGCGAGGCAAACGCGGCCGTATGGCGGTCGCGCGCGCCTGACGTGAAAAGCGGCAGCGCAGGTTGTGGCGTGTCGGCACGAGACTGCAAGCCCCAGTAGGTCAGCACCTGACTGATCGCGGTGCCATCGAGTGGTAACGCGGTGCCGGGCAGGCGTGTTTCCCGAAGGCCCTCCGACGGTTCTGCCCTGAACAAGCAAAGCCGTTGCTTCTTCGAGATGACGTACCAGGACGCACTTTCCTTTGTCGCCGCCGCCAGTGCATGCAGCACGGGCTGGATCACCGACGACAAGTGGAACGACTGCTCGTACAGCTTGCCGAGAAACAGTAGTCGCGAGCCGAGGGAGTAACTTCCGTTATCGGCGCGGACGGCGTAATTCATGCGCTCCAGCGAATTCATCAACCGGTAAACCGTGGTCTTGTGAATGCCGGAGGCCTGAGCCAGCGCGCTCAATGACAGTGACTCGGTGCCCGGTTTGAAACAATCCAGCAAGGCAAGCGCCTTCTCCACCGCTGCCACCCCATCGTTTCCCATTGTCGTTCCTCCCAAAAAATACGCAGACCATTGTACAGGGTAAAACGCGTGTGCGCCTGGTAAAGGGGTAAACGCTAATGGAAAGTGCGTGGTGCTAAACGATATAGTTGTTTCGACAGGTACATTATAAGTGTACCAGGTAAAACAAACGATTTCTGGAGTGTGAATTATGCAGCGATCATCGAACGCTTCGGCACCCATCACGCGTGACTTTGAACGCGTTTCTGCCGAACAGGTTGCGGACGCCTCTCAATTTCAGGCGGCGATTCTGGCTGATGTCGCAGGTCGTCGCGGCACTTTGCACGGTCGTGTGCAACCTCTGTCGTCCACGATGAAAGTTGCAGGCCCGGCACTGACCGTCGAGGTAAGGCCGGGAGACAATCTGGCCATTCACGCAGCATTGGCGATTGCCAGACCCGGCGACGTCATCGTCGTAGATGGCAAGGGAGATTTATCGGCGGCGTTGATCGGTGAAATCATGGCAACGCAAGCCCAGGCCACGGGCATTGCGGGATTTGTGATCGATGGCGCCGTGCGTGATTCACATGAACTGGCGCAAGGCACTTTCCCTGTCTTCGCGGCGGGTCTGAACCCGGCGGGCCCCACGAAAAGCGTTGCCGGTCGTGTCAACGCACCGATCTCGGCGGGTGGGACGACCATTTATCCCGGCGATCTCGTGGTCGGCGATGCCGATGGCGTGGTGGTGATACCGCGTCACGATGTTGCGCCGATCTTGCTTGCGGCTCGTAAGAAAGTGGATGCCGAGACCAAGCGGATCGCGTCGATCAAGGCGGGAGACACTCGTGCGAGCTGGCTCGAGAAGGCATTGCGCAGCGTGGACATGCTGGGCGAAGGCGAGACACTGTGATGCCGAACGGACAATACAAGCCAGTCGTGCTGGTGACCGCGGCGGATCTCGCGTCGCAGGCGCTTGATTTGCTGCAGTCGTTCGATGTCGTATTTGCCGGCAAGCAGCCGAATGAGGACGATATCGTCCGCCTGTGCGAGAAACACAATCCCGTTGCCATCATCGTCCGTTACGGAAAGGTGAATGCACGGATCATGGACGCCGCGCCGGCGTTGCAAGTCATCTCGAAGCATGGGAGCGGCATCGATGTCATTGATCAGCTTGCCGCCGCGCAACGGGGGATTGCCGTACGTGCGGCCGCAGGCGCGAACGCAGCCGCGGTGGCCGAGCATGCCTGGGCGCAAATTCTGGCATGCGCGAAGGCGGTACCGTATCTCGATCAGCGGATGCGTGCTGGTCATTGGGACAAGTCGACGCACAAATCGATCGAACTCGAAGGCCGCATCCTCGGGCTCATTGGGTTAGGTGCGATTGGACGACGCGTTGCCGCGATCGGTCTGGCATTCGGGATGAAGGTCATCGCCTACGATCCCTACGCCAAGGCCGCGCCGGATAATGTCTCGCTGGTCGAACTCGACACCGTGTACCAGTGCGCGGACGTGGTATCGCTGCACTGCCCGCTGACGGATGAAAATCGCCGCATGCTGAACAAGGACACCTTCGCGCGCTTCAAGCGCGGCGCGATCCTGGTCAACACCGCGCGTGGCGGTTTGGTCGATGAGGCGGCGTTGATCGATGCGCTGGCGGATGGCACGCTCCAGTGCGCCGCGCTTGACAGCTTCGATATCGAGCCAATGGTCACGCCGCACCCACTTCGTGATATCGGTAACGTCATTCTGTCACCACATATCGGTGGGGTCAGCGATGCGGCTTACGTGAACATGGGGAAAGGTGCAGCGATGAACATTCTCGCCGTATTGGACGAACGCGCGCAGACGGCGAACTGACCTGCAACATCAACGATGCTGACAGTGAACGAGAGCTTACATGTTTTTGCTTAACGCCCCGGAAGTGCGCACCGCCGACGTGTTTTCCCGCATGCCCGATCGTTTTCGACGCGGCGATGTGCTTACCGACTGGGCTCGCGCGAATCGCGGTGGCCGGCCGGTCGATTCCTTCCTCGAAGGCCCGGTGTGGGCGCCGGACGGCACGCTCTATGTAACCGACATCCCTCACGGCCGGATTTTCCATATCGGCCTGTCGGGTGAATGGGAATGTATCGCCGAGTATGCGGGCGAACCGAATGGTATGAAATTGCTGGATGATCGTCATTTACTGATCACCGACTATCGCAATGGCCTGATGTTGATTGATATCGTTCGCGGAGAGATACGCTCCTATCTGTCGCGTCGCAACAGTGAAGGATTCAAAGGCGTCAATGACCTTACATTCGATAGCGTCGGCAATCTCTATTTCACTGACCAAGGACAGACAGGCCTGCACGATCCGACCGGTCGTGTGTACCGACTGAGCCCTGCGGGCAAGCTCGATATGCTGCTTGGCAACTGCCCGAGCCCGAACGGTCTGGTGTTGTCTCCCGATGAAAAAGTGTTGTTTGTCGCCATGACGCGCGGTAACAGTGTCTGGCGCGTGCCGTTACAGGACGACGGGTCGGTCAGCAAGGTGGGCCAGTTCTTTACATCCCATGGTCCGAGCGGCCCGGATGGCTTGACGATCGATAGCGCCGGCCGTCTGTTTGTCGCAAACCCAGGCCTTGGCCGTGTCTGGGTGCTGAATGATCGCGCCGAGCCGGTGGTCGTCCTCAACAGCCCCGAAGGTGCATCGTTGACGAATCTCTGCTTCGGCGGCACGGATATGAAGACACTATTCATGACGGAGTCGACCAGCGGCACCGTTTTGACGGCACGGATGAGCATGCCGGGCGTATTGCCGAAGCGTGGCCCACCGCAGACCTGATTTCTGCGCGTCATACCTGAGCTGACCGCGGCAGATCCGCGGTCGACACCACGATCATTGGGGCGATCGCGGCAGCCATCCCAAATAAGTCGTGCTCAATGAAGCGCGATGCAGGAGACAATCATGAGCGTTTCGCAAATCGTTGTCGCTAATGCGGCGAATGAAAGCGCACAAGGCGCGATGCTGTCGGCGGCGCAACATGATGCGCATGATCTGAGTGAACGAGCGCTGAAGAAGGCCTATCGGCGCATCTTGCCTTTTATTTTCCTGTGTTATGTCGTCAGTTATCTGGATCGCACCAACGTTGGGTTTGCCGCGTTGACGATGAATCGTGATCTCGGTCTGACGGCCGAACAATTCGGTTTTGGGGCAGGGTTGTTCTTCATCGGTTACTTTATTTTCGAGATACCGAGCAACCTGGCCTTGCAGAAATTTGGAGCGCGTCTCTGGATCTCGCGCATCATGATTACGTGGGGTGTGTTTTCCATGCTGACGGCGTTTGTCGTTGGCGCGAAAAGTTTTGCGGCGGCACGGTTTCTCCTTGGCATCGCGGAAGCGGGTTTCACGCCTGGAATCTATTTCTACTTCACGCTCTGGTTTCCTGGCGAGTGGCGCGCCAAGATCACCGCGGCATTCCTGGTAGGGATTCCGGTGGCGAACATGATTGGCTCGCCGATTTCGGGTGCTTTATTGCAGTTGGGCGGCATGTACGGACTGCGCAGTTGGCAATGGCTATTGCTTGTCGAGGGCCTGCCCGCGGTGCTGCTCGGCATCGCCTGTCTGTTCGTGTTGACGGACCGCCCGGAAAAAGCGACATGGTTGACCGACGCTGAAAAGGCGAGCGTGGCACAACGCCTCGCCAGTGAACAACTATCCATTGCGGCAAGACATGGTGCGACCCTGCGAGGGGCATTGACGAATTGGCGTGTGTTTGTGCTCGCCTTTATCAACTTCTGTGGCATTGTCGGCTCGCTCGGGGTTGGTTTGTGGATGCCGCAGATCATCAAGCAGCTTGGGGTCGATCACGCGACCGTCGGATGGTTGACCGCGCTGCCTTATCTGATTGGTGCGTTCGTCATGCTGTTGTGGGCCCGGTTGGCACGACGGGCACGGAATCGCGTCCTCTATATTTCCGGTGCGCTCATCATTGCCGCATGCGCGTTGACGGCGAGTGTATTCACGAATGTACCGGCGCTCAAACTGGCCGCGTTGTGTGTCACCGTCAGTGGCATTCTCGCATTCCAGGCCACGTACTGGGCCATTCCGTCGGCGTTCCTGACCGGGCGCGCGGCCGCCGGTGGTCTGGCGTTGATCGTGTCTATCGGCAATCTGGGTGGCTTTGTCGGACCCTCGATGATCGGAACCCTGAAGCAGATCTCCAACGGTTACACCGTGCCGCTGATGGCGGTATCCGCCGTCATGCTCATCGGAGCGTTCACGATGGCGTGGCTGGGTGATCCCGGAAAGCGGAGCGCGTGATGCATTTTGACGATGCGACGCTTTCACCATTGCGCGTTGCCAGGCATGCGGATCGGACTGCCACCACGTGCCCGCGCGGACCACACGCAGCATACCGTTGTCGCACGGCCTTTGCGAGCGATGCCTACCGTAGCGCCTGTCATGACGTGATCAATCGGAAATTTCCATGAAATCATCAACGGGTATTGGTGCAGGCGATACAGATGACGCGTCGGCGGCAGAAGACGTCGCGGCACGGCGCTACAGCAGCATCACGCGTACCGAGTGGCGCTCCCTGTCGCTGGCGGGCCTCGGCTGGACATTCGAGAGTTACGATTCGTTTCTGCTATCACTGCTGTTGCCGGTACTGGCCACGCAGTTTGGGTTGTCGAAGGCGGAAGCAGGACTATTCACCAGTGTGACCGCCGCGGGTCAGATATTTGGCGGCATCGTTTTCGGATATGTGTCGGATCGTATCGGCCGCGTGCGCACGGCCATGTTATGTATCGCCGTGTATTCGCTGTTCTCCGGCTTGTTGTCCCTGGCGCCCAACGGAACCTGTTTTGCAATCTTGCGCTTCTGCGGCGCGCTCGGCATGGGAGGCATGTGGACTGCAGGTGCTGCACTGGTTGCGGAGACGTGGCATGCGAGCCGTCGGGGCAAAGGGGGAGCGCTGATGCAGATGGGGTTGCCGGTGGGCGCTATCCTGGCGATCTTTATCTCAGGGTTGGTGGGCCATGTCTACGGCAGCCTTGCCGGTAATGGTTGGCGCCTACTGTTCCTGATCGGCGCGCTACCGTTTTTCATCCTCTTCCTGGTTGCGCGCAACACGCTGGAACCAGCGATCTGGCGGCAGCGTAAGAACGCGGAAAAAACCGAGGCCATCGTGATCGGGCCCGAGGCCAAGGCGGACGTGCGAGGGCTCGTATTGGCGTTTGGTTTCATATTCTTTTTGCAGTATTTGTACTGGGGTGTCTTTACCTGGACGCCGACCTTCCTGCAAGTCGTCAAGCACCTCGATTTTGTCCATAGTTTGAAGTTTGTTTTGGCATTGCAATGTGGGGCCATCGCTGGTTTCCTGCTCTTTTCAGCGCTTGTCGACCGACTTGGTCGTCGGCCCATGTTTCTTGCCTATCTACTTGTTGGTGCCGGGGCGGTAGCGGTCTACATCACGTCCAACGCATCGTTGCCGTTAATGATCGCCATCTTCCTGACAGGCTTTGGCGTCAATGGCATCTTTGCCGGATCGGGACCTTTTCTTGCAGAGATCATCGGTGATACCAAGTCCCGTGGCTTTCTGATGGGACTTGCCTATAACGGGGGGCGCCTGGGCGGCTTCCTGGCGCCGCTCGTCATCGGCGCATTGGCCTCGACTTCCGGTGGTTTCACCCTTGGATTGGCCACGACGATTGTTGCCTTCGCGGCGGCGGCGGTCGTGGTCCTGATGGCACCGGAGACACGTGGGAAACGCCTGCGATAAGCAAGGGCGTGGCATTGGAACATCAATAGAAAGTGAGAGATTCGATCATGCAAGATAACGACCGTTCCCCCGTCTCCGACGTCGAACGCAGAACCATTCGCAAGGTCGTCTGGCGCCTCGTGCCGTTCTTGATGGCATGCTATCTGCTGGCTTTCATCGATCGTGGTAACGTTGGCATGGCGTCGCTCCAGATGAACCATGACCTGGGCATGTCGGCAACCGTATTCGGCTTTGGCAGCAGCCTCTTCTTTATCTCGTATTTTCTATTCGAAGTTCCCAGCAATCTGGGATTGCAGAAATACGGTGCGCGGGCCTGGATCGCCCGGATCATGATTACCTGGGGGCTTGTCTCCGCCGCGACGGCGTTGGTGCAGAATGCGGCGTCATTCTATATTCTTCGCTTTCTGCTGGGCGCCGCCGAGGCCGGTTTCTTCCCAGGTGTATTGCTTTATCTGTCGTATTGGATACCGGCGACGTATCGTGCACGCATCATCGCTGTTTTCATGGTGGCCATTCCCGCGGCAAGTTTTATTGGATCGCCCATTTCCGCAGCACTATTGCAAATGAATGGGGTCGGTGGCTTGCGTGGATGGCATTGGCTTTTTTTGTTGGAAGGGATCCCCACTGTATTGCTTGGTGTGGCATGCCTGTTCTATCTGACGAACAAACCGACAGAGGCAAGCTGGCTTGATGATGAAGAGCGTACATGGTTGCTCAACGCGCTGGCGCATGAAAAAAAAGCACCAAAGAAAGTAGCGTCGATGCCTTTGGGAAAGCTTTTCCTCAACCGTTACGTCCTCTGTCTTGCACTTGTCGATACATGCGCTTCGGCCGCAGGCAGCACGTTGTCCGTGTGGCAACCGCAATTGTTGAAATCGTATGGTTTGACGGTAATGCAGACCGGGTTGCTGAATTCGGTTCCCTATTTGCTTTCATCGGTGCTGATGGTGTATTGGGGAAGACGTTCCGACCGGCTGGGCGAACGCCGATGGCATACCGTGGTGCCCATGCTGCTGATCGGCGTCGGGCTATTTGCGACCTCGCTCAGCGCCGCCTTGCTCCCTACCGTGTGCATGCTTTCGGCGGTGCTCGTGGGCGCCTACGCTTTCAAAGGGCCGTTCTGGGCATTGACAGGGAGCATCTTGTCAAGCGCAACTGCCGCCGCTGGTCTGGCGGCGATCAACGCGCTGGCTAATCTGCTTGGCGGGGGATTAATGGTCAACGTCTACGGTTGGGTGAAGGATGCGACCGGCAGCTACGCGTTGGCGTTGCTGCCTCTCGCAATCCTCACACTGATCAGCGTCTTTACCTTACTGGTTCTGACGCGCAACGGTCCGCAAGCAAAAGTCGTTCAACAAACAGAACCGGTCTGAATGATGTTGCCCATCACGAGACGAGGTTTCATGCGCGATGCCGGCCTGGCGGTTGCGGCATTGACGCTACCGGCCATGCCGATCCGCGCGCAGCAGGGTGAGACCTGGTCGAGCGGTAGCGAACGGGCCATTTTTCACATGCCGGAAGGTGCGATTGATTGCCACATGCATATCTACGACGACCGTTTTCCGGTCGCGCCGGGGACGACATTACGGCCACCGAACGCCGTCCTCGCGCAGTATCGTAGCGTGCAAGCCCGGCTCGGCGTGAAGCGCAATGTCGTGGTGACGCCTTCCACCTATGGTACCGACAATCGATGCATGCTGGACGCGCTACGGCAATGTGGCGATGCCGCGCGCGGTGTTGCCGTCGTCGATGATACGGTTACCGATGCCACGCTTCAGCAGATGGATCGTGATGGCGTACGCGCCATCCGTTTCAACTTGAGCTACCCTGGCGCCACCACGCTCGACATGCTCGCGCCGTTGGCCAAGCGTATTGCCGTACTCGGTTGGCATATCGAGTTAGTCGTGCAGGGTACCAGACTGCCGGCGCTCGAATCGCATCTTGTGGCCTTGCCGTGCCCATTGGTACTCGACCACATCGCACACTTGCCGCAACCTGACGGGTTGAATTCGGATGCCTTTCGTACCGCCGCGCGGCTGGTGGAAAAAGGCAATGTATGGGTGACATTGTCGGGTCCATACATCGATACGAAGACGGGCGCACCGGCGTATGAAGACGTCGCGCTGGTTGCAAAGGCGTTTATCAGAATGGCGCCTGAACGAATGCTCTGGGGTAGCGATTGGCCGCATCCAACGGAGAAGACACATAAGCCGGACGATGCTGCCTTACTGGACACGATTGCAGCATGGATAGGTCGTTCCGATTGGCAGGAACGCATTTTTAAAACGAATCCCGCGGCGTTGTATGGATTTGCTTGAGGCGTGGTGACGCGATAACCGATTTTATCGTGGCATTTCGATCGATGCCGGACTTTATCCGGCACGCCTAGCCACGAGATTTGCGTTCCTGTATCACGGCAGGCGCGACGCGTCGAGTCGTGAGATGATCACGCTTCAGAATGTAATGACCGTCCGCAAACCAACCACGGTTTCGTCTCCGATGCGCGACCCGGCTTTATTCGGATTCGGAATGCCGCCGCCCGGTCTGAAGATATGTTGCAAGTCGGCTTGCAACTGCCACCAAGGCGTGACCTGGTATTGATATGTCGCCTCTACCACAGTCTCCGCACTGCGCACTGGGTAGCCGGGTGTCGTGTAGGTGCCGACGGCGCTGTCGAGCGCGCGCGCATGCGAACCGATCTTCGCATAGCCGACCGCGATACCCGCGGTGTCGTTGTCACGTCCTGCGAAGGGGGCTTTCAGTGTGACACCCGCGTTGAGCGCAAAATCGACGACGTTACGATCACCGGGCGCACCCATTACGCGTGCGAATACCCCGACCGCGCGCGGGCTATCGGCGCTGGGCCGCCATACCATCTGGTCCGCTACACCGTAGAATCCATAGTCGCCGTGATGGCTGACCGGCACGCCGTTGCTTGCCGGATTTGCCAATGACAAGCCGTCGGTACCATTGCTGAGGTCGTCGAAATGCTGCGACTGATACCAGAAACCGAGCTTGTAAGTGCCTGGCAAACCTGCTGGCGGTGCTGCTTTCGGGTCAGCCGGCGGCGCGTTCAACGCGTACTGGACTTCACCAATGACGAGCGCCCCGCTGCCCAGGTTGAAGTTCGTGCCGTGTGCATTGAATTGCTGTGCATCGCCGCTTGCGCGACCCGCCGGGTTGCCGTCGAACACCCCGGTCAATACGGTCCACGAAGCGGATGGCTTTACCCGAAGCCGCACGCCGAGCGACGACAGCGGATACGCGGGGCCACCGCCAGGAAGGTCTGAAGATACCAGCACGGGCCAGCCGAATGTGCCGTTCATGAACGGGGTCGCATATTGGCTCACCATGAATTCCTGGTCGAGACTCTGCTGACCCACTTTCACATCGGCTTTACCATCAAAAAGCGTTTGCTGATACCAGAGTTCCCAGAGACGGGTTGTCGCATCTGCTTCGATGCCGCTAGCAGCCTGCAGCGATTGCAGGTAGCGCTGCGTGAGGTTGGTGCCATGGATCTGCAATCCAGATACGTTGAATGTGCCACCCGGCAGGCCGACCAACTTGCCGGTATCAACGGTGAAGCCGAATTGCGTGAGCCCGTCGTAGGCGCCGCCGCGATGCGTGCCGCCGGACGTGTTGTAAAGGTACTCGCTGGTTTCCTGAAGGGTCAAGGTAATGCCGTGATCGCCGAGAACGTCGCGCAAGCCGCCTATGTTGCCGAGAAGGTTCGAGCGCTCCCAAAAACTGGTGGGGGCGGGCGCATCCGCATCGGGGGTCTGTGTTGACGTCGTGCTCGCATCACTTGCACCGGACGATGGCTCGGCAGTGGATGCCGCGCCTTGCGCGAAAACAGGTGCGCAGGCAAGTGACAGCGTCAGTGCGGTGAGTGCGTTCAGACGGAACCTGCGCGAGACGAGATCGATATGATTCTTCACGTGACTTCCTTTTTATATTGCTTAGTTATACGTAACGAATGCATATCCAAGGAAACCAAGCTTGCCGAGATAGGGCGATACGGTTGCTCACGGCAGCCGGGCGGCAGCGCTGGGGACGTGCTTACCCCTAGCGCATGCGGCGCGACCTGCAGTTGAAACGTAACGAAGCGTGCAACGAAAGGACCGACTGATGCTGATCCGGAATGACGCGCGCTAACTCGACAAATGCGAGCTAGCGGCAAAGGGGTACACCCTGGGCGGCTGCTATCTCGCGGTGGCTTGGCCGGCTTGGACCGGCATCGAGGGGCAACTAGGGCATATGTCCACGGCGGGACTCCAGGGTTTACTTGCGGCGGATTGTATTCCCAATAGTTGTGGGGGCGCAAGTGAAAAAGAGATAACAACGCCGGTGTGGTAAGTATGTCGCGTCGCGTATGAACGAGGTACGCCACAAGGAAAAGCCGGTTTGTGGCCCGAAGTGCACGCACCCGCGTTCGCGCCAAAGGATTTCGGGTAAAGGGCGGAAAGGCACGGTTTCCGTCGCCTTCCCTTCCTTATCCTTTCGTCGCACCAAATGTCAGACCAGCGACAAAATGCCGTTGCATCGCGAAAAACATGAAAATCGAGGGCAGGGCCGCAAGAACGGAGCCGGCGGAGACGAGATTCCAGGCAGTTACCCATTGTCCCTTCAGTGCCGCGACTCCCACAGTCAACGGCGCGGCGTCATCACCTTGGGTTAGGCAGAGCGCCCAGAAATAGTCGTTCCACACAAAGGTAAAAACAAGGATGAACAGGGCGGCCAGTGCCGGTCGGATCAATGGCAAGATAATCTTATAAAATACGGTCCATTCATTCGCGCCTTCGATGCGAGCCGCTTCGATCAATTCAAACGGCAGCTGCTTGATGAAATTCCTTAAAAACAGCGCGCAAAATCCGGTCTGAAACGAAATGTGAAATAGAATGAGCGCACCGACAGTATTAAATAAGCCGAGCTTCAGCGATAAATCGCGAACGGGGATCATCAGAATCTGGATCGGCACGAAATTGCCGGCGACAAACACCGCGAACAAGGTCGTGTTACCGCGGAATTTATAGGTGGCTAAGGCGAATCCCGCCATGGCGGCCAAACTGATCGAGCCCACGACGGACGGCACGGTGATCAGCACGCTATTCCAGAAATAATGCAGCATGGGTGATGTCGTCAATGCATCGCTATAATTTGCAACCATTGCGAAATGTCGTGGCCAGCCCCAGTAGTTCCCTTCCGCCAGTTCGTCGGATGAACGCACGGAGGTGACCAATACCGCAATGAGCGGTAGTAACCAGATGACCAGGGCCAGTGGTAACGATAATTTATAGAAAGTGCGATTCAGCGGCCGCCATTTCGCAATCGGCATGGGAAACATAGTGTTCTCCGTTCTTGAAGAGATCGGTTTTCAAGTTTCCTGACGCAGCAGGCGGCGCAGGTGATACACGATATAAATCATCATGATCGCAAATAGAGTTACGGCAATAGCCGCCGAATAGCCTAACCGGTAGTATTTGATTGCCTGGTCGTACATGTAATAAGCCAGTACCGTCGAACTTTGGTATGGGCCGCCACCGCTCATTACCGCGATCAGATCGAAGCTGCGCAACGCACCGATAATCGTGACGACCACCGCCATGAAGGTAGTAGGACGCAATTGCGGTAACACGACATACCACAACATCGCCCATCCTCGCGCCCCTTCCATGCGAGCTGCTTCGATTTGTTCGGCATTCAGGGACGTCAGACCCGTCAAATACAAAATCATGCAGTATGCCGTTTGCGGCCATAGTGCCGCAAAGATAATGCCGAACGTGACGTAGCGGGCATCCCCCAATATCGGAATACCATGTCCGAGAAAAAGTTTTAGCAAGCCGAAAGTCGGGTCGTAAAACCAGGAAAACATCAATCCGACCACGACGCCAGAGAGGACGAATGGCGCAAAAAACAAGGATTTGACCAGACGGATGCCGGGCACCACTTGATTGAGATAAAGGGCGACGGCGAGCCCCATGGGCGGTGCCAGTAAAAACAGAATCAGCCAGATCAGATTATTTTTGAGGGCCGTATAGAACGTATCCGAATGAATGAGTTCCGTATAGTTCGCCAACCCGACAAACTCTTTGGGTGACATCCCGTCCCAGTTATAGAAACTCAATGCGATTGAAGACAGGATCGGCCACACGACGTAGACCGCGATCATGATGCATGCCGGCGCCAGGAACAAAAACGCCGCACGCCGCTGTTGCCGCGACACCGCACTTGTGCGGCTAACCCGCTTCGCGCGTCGGGTCGGCGCGGCATCGGACACCTTCATGGCCTCCAATTTCATTCGGACACTCCTTTGGCGCTATTTATGATAAATACGCTTACGAGCCGCTTCAAGGCGCGCGAGAATGGCATCGATCTGCGAAGGGTTCGACATGAATTGCTGCATGCCTTCCATGCCGATATCCGCCATCTCCTTGGTCATGTCCCGATCGTAGAATTGCGCAATACCGCCTTTCGTGTTCGACAGAATCTGGAAGCCGATCTTGGAAATGGGATCGTCAGGCGGAGGCGATTGATTGTTTGCGGAAAGCGATCCCAGGCCCTGCGCAAGCTCGGCACCGATCTTTGGTGTTTCTACGAAAGCAAGGAACGTATGCGCATCTGCCTTGTTCTTGGCCTTTGCCGGGATGTGCAGGGATTCGACTGGTCCATCCTCGGCAGTTGGCACCTTTGGATCGATGATGGGAAACTGAAAGTAGCCCATTTCGGATTTCACGCTGGCTGGAAAGCCCGCCGCCACAAAGGTGCCCATCAGCATCATCGCCGCCTTGCCCTGATAGAGGAAAGGCTGAACGGAATCCAGGTCGTATGACAGCGAGTTGTCGATAAAGACCTTCGCATCGATCAATTGCTTCCATGCTACATAGACCTTTTTGACGCGCGCGTCCGTGTAGGGTATCTCTCCCGACATCAATTGCTGATGGAATGCGTTGCCGTTGATACGCAAATCGAGGTAGTCGAACCAGCCCGCGAGGGTCCAGGCGTCCCGTCCCGCGACCGCTATCGGCGTGATACCTGCTGCCTGCAGCTTTTTGCAAGCATCCAGGAATTCGGCCCAGGTCTTGGGCTCGCGTGCGATACCGGCTTTTGTGAACAAATCTTTACGGTAGAACATGCCCCAGGAGTAGTAAACAGTGGGGGCTGCGTATTGCTTTCCTTTGTACGATGATGCTTCCTTGGTGGACGCATACATCGCGTTCCAATTGTTTTTGCTCCAGTCCGCGCTCAGATCCTCGAAAAGATTACGTTGCGCGTAATAGGCCATTCTCTCGCCGTTGTGCCATGTGACCACATCAGGAGGAGAGGTCGATAGCCACCCGGGAAGCTGTACCTTGTACGCTTCCTCGTCAACAAACGAGACCTTCAGGTCAATGCCGGGATGAGCGGTCTTGAACTGATCGAAAATGCGCTGCCAGACCGCGCGCTGACTGGCTCCTTTGAATGCCACATTGATCTCGAGCGTCGATGCCTGGACGGCGTTGACCATGCCAAGATTCAATGCGGTAGCGCTTATCGCGATAGCTGCAGCGCTTACCGCGACCTTTGCAGTAAGACGACCAGCGATGTGAGAGGCGGCGTTGCTCACGACATGGGTGGCGTGCAGCGCGATGACACGGGAAGTCACGCGCCGCGCGCGTTCGAATGTGCTATAGAGGCTGCGCACTGCGTCCTGGGGATACATGACGGGTATTTTCATCTTGCTTGTCTCCGGATATCGTATTTTTTATCTATCGTTCCGACTGGTTACATCTTGCCTTTACTACGCCATGCCAGCAACTGGCATGCATTACCACGGCATGGCGCATCCGCGTGGGCCTACGCCGGTGTTCGACGGAAAACAGCGACTTGTTGCGGCGCCACGTGACGCTCCCCGATGACGAAATCATGGATTTCCCCTGCCGCCGGCACGATGTCGTATGGAACGTGTCCGTAGTTGACGATGTAGGTAAGGCCGGCTAATTCGCTGACACGCACGCCTTCCGGCAAATGCATTGTCGTGAGGCCTGCCGTGGTAGCGGCTTGTTGGAACAGTGACTGCGTCAACGAGGGATCAAAGAGGCTTGCGAAATAACGGACGTGGCCGTATCGCAACACCGCGGGAAGACCGTCGGAAAATCGCGCATCAACATCCACATCGGCACCCGCTTCGACAAAATCTCGCCAGTGTCGCGCGCTACCGCCGTCTACGGGTTCGGTTACGTTAGGGCGAAGCGACTCGACACGCCACACGCGAATCGGCAGTATCGATGTCAAATTTCCGGGTGGTAACGCTGCCGGGATGGTCAGATTGACTGTCTTGGACCCGGTGCGCGGACCGATGACGACTTCCACCTGGGTTGCGGCCAGACGCGTCAGTTGTACGGCAAGATCATCTGGCACGATCGGCAACGGCGGTACGACAATCATCCGGTAGCCATCGAGCTTTGCATTCGCCGGGACGATATCGACATCCAATCCAAGACTACGCAATGCGCTGTAGTACTCAAACGCGAATCGGGGGTAATGGAAATCTTGACCCTGCGGATGAATTTCGAAAAGCCATTTCGATTCATAGTCCCAAATCAGCGCCACGCGATGGGCGCGCGACTGTTGCGACATGGGCGTAACGACGGCTGTGCCGACATGCTGCTTGAGGAGACGAATTTCTTCTGCTACCTGCCGCGCCTCATTGCCGCCGACATCCAGAAGGTTGTCCGGCGTGTTCAAACCAGCATGCATCTGCTCCTGCGCAAATGGCGCTTGTCGCCACCTGAAATAGGAAACACATCCGGCGCCGTGCGCAAACGCTTCCCAACTCCAGAGACGTACCATGCCTGGTAATGGCGCGGGATTCCAGTTTGCCCAATTGACGGGACCGGGTTGCTGCTCCATGACCCAGAACGGCAGTTTGCTCATGCCTCGATAGACATCGTGATTGAACGCCGCCAAGTCCGGATGGCCGGTCCTCAACCATTTCGCTTTTACTTCGGGATCAAACCACTGCTCCTCCAAAGCGCCGAGTGGATAGCTGTCCCAAGCCGCGATATCAAGGTCATCGGCAACACGATAATGATCGAACTCCGTGAAGAGTTGCATGAAATTGTGCGCTATCGGACGGCCCGGCGAGACTTGCCGAATGATGTCAACTTGCATGCGATTGAAACGCGCGACTTCATCGGACGCAAATCTACGGTAGTCGAGTCGATGCGACGGGTGGGCTTCGGTAACGGTCCCTATGGGGGGATCGATTTCGTCGAAGTTCCGATACTCCATACTCCAGAAGACGGTGCCCCAGGCACGGTTCAACGTTTGGATATCGCCGTACCGCAACTTCAGCCAACGACGAAAACCTTCAATTGCAGCAGGCGAATAATTCACCACCGTGTGGTGGCAGCCATATTCGTTATCGGTCTGCCAGAAGGCCACTGCCGGGTGATTGCCATAGCGTTTTGCGATGGCCAGGCAGATTTTCGCAGCGGCCTTGTGGTAAGAAGGCGATGAAAAATCGTAATGGCGTCGTGATCCGAAGGCGCGTGTCCTGCCATCGGCACCTATCGCGAGGATGTCGGGATGTTGATCCACCAGCCATTTTGGCGGCGTCGCCGTGGGTGTACACATCACCACCTGCAGTCCGGCCTCGCCCAGTACGTCCACCGCCCGATCGAGCCATCCCCAATCGTATTCACCTGGCACAGGTTCGATCCGGCTCCACGCGAATTCCGCAATACGTACTCGTTCCACGCCCAACGTTTTCATGCGTGCCGCATCTTCGCGCCAGATTGATTCTGGCCAATGCTCGGGGTAATAACAAACGCCAATATGCATGTGTGCTCCTACGCAAATTGATGAGCGGGGGTGTAGACCACGGCAAGACCGTCGTCCGTAAATAAATGGCACGCGTCGGGCGGCGCCATAAATGTGCAGCGTCCGCCTTGGACAATCGACCAGTCACCGGGGGCTTTGGCAATCAGCAGCGTACTGTCCGTGGTTTCCAAATGGAGATAACAGTGTTCACCCAGTTGTTCCGCCAATGTGATTGCACGGTTTATCTGGTTGGATCCATGCATGCCATCGGCCACGCTCGGCGCGTCTTTCGGCACCGGATGCAGGTGCTCCGGGCGAATACCTATCGTCACGTGCTGTCCGATCTGCAAACTGGCGAGCGTGTTCGCTGTGGAACGAAGGTTGGGAGCCGCATCGTTTTGCCGGGGTGTTTCCGGTCGAATGTCGACTCGTAACCGCTCATTCGCACCATCGAGTGTCACGATGGCATGATCTGCTCCTGTCTCGCTGACGTGAGCGGACAGGAAGTTCATCCGCGGTGAGCCGATAAATCCGGCAACGAAGCGACTGCGGGGCCTGTGATAAAGGTCGAGAGGCGTGCCGACCTGCGCGATGCTGCCGAATGTCGCTGTGTCGGCTCCGGCATGGAGTAGTACGATCTTGTCGGCAAGCGTCATGGCTTCCACTTGATCGTGCGTTACATACACGACACTGGCCTTGGAAAATTGCTTGTGAAGGCGCGCAATTTCAATGCGCGTCTGACCGCGTAACGTGGCATCGAGGTTCGACAGGGGTTCATCGAATAGAAATACGCCCGGATTGCGCACGATTGCCCGGCCGATCGCGACTCGTTGCCGTTGTCCGCCAGATAAGGCCTTGGGCAAGCGTTCCAACAAGGGTTCGAGCTGCAAGATACGCGCCGCCTCGGTCACCTTGTCATGGATCACGGACTTCGGTGTCTTTGCCAACGTCAGCCCGAACGCCATGTTCTGATACACGGTCATGTGGGGGAACAGCGCGTAGCTCTGGAAAACCATCGCCACGCCGCGTTGTGCCGCGGGCACATCGTTGACGACCTTGTTATCGATCAGAACGGTACCGTCCGTCACATCTTCCAGGCCGGCAATCATCCGTAACAGCGTTGACTTGCCGCATCCGGATGGCCCCAGAAATACACAGAACTCGTGCTCGGCAATATCGAGATCTACATCGCAAATAACTGGCGTGTCTCCGCCGTAGGATTTTTGAACCGATCGCAACGAGATGCTCGCCATGCTGCCGTCTCCATGTTTAAATTCGGAGACGCGGTAAGGTTAAGCGCTTAACCTTGTAATTCGAAAGCGATAGGTTTTTACCCTTAAGGGTAATCCGCCATGCATTCGAAACACGTCTCCAAATACTTTTTATTCGCTGCTTTTTGATGAATGTAGCTCGTTCCCTGCGAATTAGCAAACAGGAATTTGTTGATCGGCGCTGACTATTGAGATGATTATGGCAACGCTTGCAGAAGTGGCCCGGCTCGCTGGCGTGACGGCCGCAACGGTATCCAACGTCCTTCGTGGACGTGGCAAAGTCGGTCAGGAGACTCGCGATCGTGTGCTGGACGCGATCAAGCAATCCGGCTATCGCCCGCACTTGATGGCTCGTGCCCTGGCGGAAGGCCGGCCGCCGACGATCGCACTGATGGTCACCAGTATTGCAAACCCGTTCTATCCCGAATTTGCATTGGCTGCGGAGCGAGCCGCCCGCCGGCAGGGACAGTTTCTCATTATCTGTAATACGGACGAAGATCCGGAGATCGGGCGGGCGTATTTCAACCAGATCGCCGGAACGCTCGCACAAGGCATGCTTGTCATGAATAGCGGTCTGGACGTTGCATCCTTACGTGGGGAGGCGCATCCGGCGCCGGTCGTTCTTTGCATGTGGGAGCGTCCTGATCAGCCGCCGGCACTGCCTTGTGTCGCGGTGGATTTTTTTGCCGCCGCCGTGCTGGCGACAAACCATCTGCTCGCATTGGGGCATCGGCGCATCAGCGCGATCGTGGGTAGTGAGGCGACAGGCATTCACGCAACGCGGTTCGATGGGTTCCGGGCGGCAATGCATCGTGCGGGCGTGCCGTTGTCGGAGAATGATATCCGGTTCACGGTCGATTCAATACAAGGCGGTTATCTCGCGGCACAGGCATTACTCCGTGGGAATCCGCGTCCAACGGCAATTTTCGCGACTAATGATTTGCCAGCGTTGGGTGCCATTGCCGCCGCGACAGACATGGGCCTGTCAGTTCCACGAGATATGTCGGTCATCGGCATTACCGACATTCAACTTGCCAGGGAATCCCGTCCGGCACTCACCAGCGCGGCAATTCCAACAATCGCGGCGGCCGATCTAGCCGTGGAGCTGCTGAGTGAGTTGGTTTTGTTCGGTGATGCAACACCAAACAAAATGCGTATCGCCCCGCCGCCCGTGTTGATGCCGCGCGATACAACGGGACCGAAGCTGGCGGTGTCGTGAGGTCGCCAGCGGCGAACGATTTCTTTATCGATGTGCTGAAATGCACTGATACCGTCAACGCAGCTACTGCCATGGCAAATTAACAATGCATGGCATTATTTGCCACCGCCTGATGAGCCGATACGGCGGTGCGCTGCAATGATCGAACTGGGATACCCCCAGCGTCAACGTCGCATTCATCCGAATGGCCCGCCATCCTCGAGAAGAGGCGACATCGTGCATGGCGTATTCTCGATCGTTATAAGCATCTAAAAAAATCTTCGTTGACGCGTTATTGCGACCCGGTATGGTGTAGCTGTTGCCTAGTGCTGACACTTTAGGGACCGAGTTATGTCGTCTAACGCAGACGTCTTTGCGGACTGGCTGCTTACGGGCCTGGACGTCAAAAGTACGCTTTTCCACATGGGCCAATATTGCGGCGCGTGGCGCGCTTCGACGCAAGGGCGCGGGAAAGCCAGCTTTCATATTATTTTGCATGGCCAATGTTGGCTGCACCTTCGTGCGCAAGGTGCGATTCCGGCTCGTAGTCTCGTGCTCAGGCAAGGGGATGCTGTTTTTCTTTTGTCCGATATCGCCCACTGTTTGTCTTCCGACCCGCAGGCCCCCACGGACAACTGCTACAAACGCGGGACGATGACCTCGCTTTCGAATTCAGGCGAGTCGGTGCCTGAAAGTCTTGGTCTCGCATGCGGTTTTTTCGAATTCCAGTCGGAGTCCGATCATTTTCTACTGGAGTTCTTGCCCGATTATCTCGTTGCGAGGCAAGACGCACCATCGCAGCAGGGGGTGCGACAGATATTCGAATTGATCCGCGTGGAGGCGCAACGCAGCCCTAACACACCGTCGCCCCTGATCGCACGGCTGACAAGTATTTTATTCGTGTATGCGTTGCGAGCGCTGGATGAGGACGATGCCCTGGCACCATGCTGTTGGACGCTGCTGCGGCATCATGCATTCGCCCCGCTTGTCGCGGCGATTGTGTCCGCGCCGGGCGATGATTGGAGCACGGCCCGAATGGCTGATTACCTGCATATGTCGCGGGCTACATTCTGCAAGCGATTCGTGGCGCTTTCCGGACAGTCCCCCGGCCAATTCGTGACGTTGGTCCGAATGAAGGCGGCCGCCAAGATGCTGCGCAATGGCACCAGCACCCCCGATGCGGCGGAGGAGGTGGGTTATCGTTCCGAGTCGGCATTCGCCCAGGCTTTCAAACGCGTCACCGGCATTCAGCCCGGCGTATGGCGGCGTGGATTCCCTCTGCCGGCCGGTAGCAACGGCGTCGAGCACGATAGCCGCCGCCTTGTTCCGTCTCTTTAAAACGCGCTGCACGTACGTCTGTTAGACAAATCCGCAGAAAACGCAGAAAACCGCGCATTGATCCCGTTCGGTGGCAGGCTCACACTATGCGTTATCGGTTTACTTTTCGCGGGGATGGGCCATGAGTCGTTTGCCATTACTGACCATTGAAAGCGCACCCGAAGCGAGTCGCCCATTTCTTGAGCGTTCGCAAGCGGCCAACGGTTTCCTGCCTAACTTGGTGGCATCGCTTGCGAATGCGCCCACGGCACTCGAAACTTATATGACAGTCGGCGATATCAACAGCCGAAGCGGTCTGACGCTCGCCGAGCGTGAGGTGGTGCAAATTACGGCGGCTACTATTCATGGTTGCGGTTTTTGCGTAGCCGGACATACCGCTGTCGCGCTAAAAAAAGCGAAGTTATCGGCCGGGATCGTGGATGCGCTGCGCACCGGGATGCCGACCGGTGATTCGCGGCTCGACGCGGTGGCAAACTTCACCGGAGAAGTGATCTGGACGCGTGGTGCCGTTTCGGAATCCGCGCTCGCCGCATTTCAAGCGCAAGGGTATAGCGACGCGAACGCCCTGGAGGTCGTTTTGGGGGTGAGCCTCGCGACGCTGTGCAATTTTGCCAATAACCTCGCGCAAAATCCTCTCAATCCACAACTCGACGTTTATCGATGGGTACCATCAGAGAGCATCGCATGATCCCATCGGTCATCGACGCCATACAACCCTCCGCAATTCGCGTGAAAGAGCCCGCGATTGATGCCGGGTTGGCTGCGTGGCTCGATGACCATGCATTGTACCTCGACAGCGATGCCGGCAGCGCCAGCGAGATCGTTCCCCGTCTGGGCCATGCAGGCTTGTTTCGTATCGGCGTCGACGTCGCGCTGGGGGGCGTGGGTGGCACCACATGCGATGCGATCAAGGCCATCGCTTCGGTGGCCCGGCATTCGCTTTCCGCCGCATTCGTATTCTGGGGGCAGCGCACATTCATCGAATACCTGTTGCAAAGTGATAACGCGACGTTACGGGACAAATGGTTGCCGTCGTTGCTGCATGGCGAGCACGCTGGCGCCACTGGCCTGTCCAATGCGATGAAATATTTGTCTGCCATCGAGCCCTTGAAAGCCCGTGCCCATGCCTTGGATGCGGGAGCGTCTCGTTTCTCGTTGAATGGGGCCTTGCCATGGATCACAAACTTGCGCCAGGAAGGGTTTTTGGCGGCAGTCGCATTTGATCGCGACGCGGGTGCGCCCCCGGCGATTTTCGCGGTGCCACACGATATCGCGGGCGTCTGCCGCAGTGACGATCTGGACCTGATTGCGCTAAGAGCGAGCAACACGGCGGCGCTGACGTTCAAAAACGTCGAATTGGATGCGCGCTGGATCATTGCCAGCGATGCAAGGGCTTTTCTGATGCATGCGCGCCCCGCATTTCTGGGATTGCAATGCGGCATGTCCATTGGGTTGGCGCGTCGCTCCCTTGATGCCGTCGACGCCTGTGGGGACGCCGCGCAGGCGGCCCTCGCCGATGAATTGGCGGAATTGCGCAGTAGGCTCGACGCGCTATGCGAACCGCTCTATCACGGTGTCGACTCCGGCGTCTTCGTCGCGGCGCCCGCCCGCCAATTTGAGATCCGCATTGCATTGGCGCAGATAGCGGTTGCGGCGAGCCAGTTGGAGCTACAGGCGGCCGGCGGTCGCGGCTATTTGCGCAATGCCTCCGATACCGGGCCCGCGCGCCGCGCGCGAGAAGCCGCTTTCGTGCCGATCATCACGCCTAGTGTCGTGCAACTAAAGAATCAGCTTGCCCATCATCGTCAACAGGGCGCCGCATGAGCGATTCCAGCGACAACATCCTCGACAAACCGATCCATCAAGAGGGGGCGTTGCCAATCCCTGACGAAAACACGGGTATGTCACCCCGGTTGGCATTACGGGAAGTGTCCCTGCGTCGCGGCACGCGCGCCATATTGGACGGTATCTCGCTGGATGTCCATGCTGGCCAGCTTATAACGATCCTGGGTGCAAGCGGGGCCGGGAAGTCGACCTTGCTACGGGTTGCCGCTGGTTTGCTTTCGCCTAATGGCGGCCATGTTCTGGTGGACGGTCAAGAAGTCGTCTCGCCAAGGCCTGATGTCGCCTTGGCTTTTCAAGATCCCTGTCTTCTGCCCTGGCTAACGGTGCATCGGAACGTCGGGTTTGGTCTGGGCTTTTCGCGCCAGCGCAAGCTTAGCCGCCATGAGATGCAGTCGCGTATCGCCGCGGCACTCAAAGAGGTTGATTTGACGCATGCGGCGCATCTCGCGCCACGACAGCTTTCAGGGGGCATGGCGCAACGGGTTGCACTGGCGCGATGCCTGGCCCGCGAACCCCGCACGTTGTTGCTGGACGAGCCTTTCGGCGCGCTCGACGAGGTAACCCGCGCGGATATGCAACGTCTGCTTGTTTCGGTTGTCCGCGACACCCAGGCGGCGACCTTGCTCGTCACGCACGACATCGATGAAGCGTTGTGTGTGTCGGACCGGGTTGTCGTGCTGGGGCGCGATGGGGCGCTCGCGGCCTCAATCGACTTAACGTTGCCGCATCCCAGGGATGATCATGTTCAGGCGTTGGGCTCGTTACGGGTACGCGTCGTTGCCGCTTTGCGCGCTTCGATGGCCTCTCGCCCCGCATCGGATATACCACTCATCCCGCATTCTCTCCAATAAGGACCGTAGCATGTGTCAGTTGCCGATGTCTCGCCGCGAGTGGCTCAAGCTTGCCTCGCTTTTCACTGTCGGCGGCGCCACGCCATTACTGAGCAGCCTGACGGCCCGCGCTGCAACGGAGCCGGACGCCCCCGTGCGAATCGGCTATCTACCGATTACGGATGCAACACCCCTTCTGGTTGCACATAACAACGGCTATTTTGCTGACGCGGGTCTCGGCGCGGAGAAACCCACTTTGTTACGCAGTTGGGCGCAGTTGGTGGAAGCGTTTTTATCGGGCCAAGTGAATGTCGTGCATATTCTTTCGCCCATGACGATCTGGGCGCGATATGGCAGTCGTGCCCCCGCGAAGGTTGTCGCGTGGAATCACATCAACGGTTCCGCGCTGACGGTGGCGCCAGACGTCCAGTCATTACGGGATCTCGGCGGCAAGACTGTTGCGGTGCCATTTTGGTATTCGATTCACAACGTCGTCGTGCAGGACTTGTTGCGTGCGCAAGGCCTCACGCCGGTCCTCAGCAAGGAGGGTGCGTTGAAAGCCACGGAAGTGCGCTTGGTCGTGATGGCACCTGCGGATATGCCGCCTGCGCTGGCATCAAGACAGATTGCCGGTTTTATCGTTGCTGAGCCTTTCAATGCCGCCGCGGAAGCGTTGAAGGTTGGCAAAGTGCTGCGCTTTACGGGCGACGTCTGGCGTGACCACGCTTGCTGTGTCGTATTCATGCACGAGCAGGATTTAAATGCGCGCCCAGCGTGGTCACAGAAGGTGGTGGATGCGATCGTCAAGGCCCAGGTCTGGTCACGCGCCCATCCGCAAGAAGCCGCGGAACTTTTGTCGAAGAGCGGGACGAATCATTACACGCCACATGCTGCCAGCTTGCTTTCCACCGTGTTGCGGCAGCAGCCTTCGGAGGAGCCGCGTTACCTTGCGGACCGCGCCGTACTGCATGGCGATTGGCATGAAAAAAGAATCGATTTCCAGCCGTATCCCTATCCAAGCTATACGGAAGAATTGGTTCGTCGCCTGAAGGCAACTCAGGTGGAAGGGGAGGCACCATTTCTCGCGAAACTCGACCCGGCATGGGTCGCCAGCGACCTCGTCGATGATCGATTCGTCAAGAAAAGCATTGCCGCGCAAGGTGGCATGAAAGCATTCGGACTACCGGAGGCATGGTCCCGAAAAGAGACCATTGCAATCTGAGATGGCTATCCATCCTTCTCGGCCCCACCCCTCGGACGCTTTCGAGCCACAACGCCAGACATTGTCCGCATTGACGCGCGGCAGCCAACGTCTGCGCCGACTCCTGTTGGGGACTGCCGGCATCATCATTGTCATCGGTCTGTGGTGGGCGGCAGTCACTGCATGTGCCGGTCGGAATCTTCTCGTCGCACAATTCTCGCCGGTGGAGGCCTTCAAGATAATGCCTGCGTTGATCGGTGAGGATCGATTGTTCGTACACGTTGCCGCAAGCCTGCGGCGTATCGCCGTCGGCTTAACTTGTGCCTTGCTGGTTGGCGTGCCATTGGGCTTTCTGATCGGTCGAGTGAAGGCACTGGACGCGCTGCTTTCACCGGCATTGCAGTTCTTGCGGATGATTTCCCCGCTTGCGTGGATGCCGATTGCGGTAATGACCTTGGGCGTGGGGGATCGTGCTGTATATTTTCTGTTGAGCTTCGCGGCCGTATGGCCCATTGTCATGAGCACCGCGGCGGGCGTACATCAAATCGATCAGCGTTGGCTGCAATTGGGGGAGAGCCTTGCCGCCACGCGTTTCGAAATGATGTGGCACATCTTCGTGCCTGCCATTGCCGTGCATGTGTTGACCGGTGTGCGTCTGTCCATTGGCATATTGTGGATTGTGCTGGTCCCTGCCGAAATGCTTGGCGTAAGTTCCGGACTTGGTTATTTGATCCTGGATACCCGAGACCGGCTGGCGTATTCGGAGCTGATGGCGGTGGTTCTGATCATCGGCGCGCTCGGCTTTTCCCTTGATTGGTGTGCCCGGATTGTGTATTCGCGTTTTAGTAAGACAACCGTCGGGCTTTGACATCGTTAAACGATGTGATACGCCTAGTCAGTGGTCGGGATACGCATTCGCACAAACAGGTCAGGGTGGCGGAAATTGCACTGCCGTGCGCTGCCCGTCAACGTTCGCCAAGCGTTGCCAGCGAAGGAGGTTACGCCAACCTAACGTGGTCGAATCCTTTGCACGCTCCCGCACGATCAGCATAAGTGGTCGCCAGGTACCGCTATTGAGCAGAATATCGTCGATGGCTTCCAATGCGCGACGTTCACCTTGGGTATCGCCGCGTTTGCGTGCGAGTTGCGCAAGCCCTCGATAACCGTCGATCCATCCGCTTGCTGCGCCGCGCATCGAATAATTGACGTTGTAGAGGCAGTATTGGTTGTCCTTGCCAAGACGCTTGATCTCATGTTCGAACGCGTCCAGCAAGATCCCCGCTCGCATGCGGTTGTCCGGCGTGTCGGTGTTGCCGTTTTCATCAGGTTCAAGCGTCTCCACGCACCGCATCAACCATTGCGTGCGGTTGGCCGAGATTTCTCGCAGCATATCGGCTGGCGTCGCATAGTGGCGATCTAGGTCGCCGTCCTGCTTGCCATCTATCAAGAAAGGGGAAATCTCGTGCTTCTCGATGGCCAAGGCGATGTCGCGTGTGACGCCGAGTTGCAATCCAAGGGCCTGGCGCTGCGTGCCGGTGTTGTGCGCATGGCGCCGCCCACTTGGCGGTAAATACGAGACAGGTGCGCCCGTCAGTGTCAAACCGATATTCGCGCGCTGTTGCGCGGTATCACCGACGGCCGCATAGACGCTCACATGACCGCCACGCTCGTCTCGCCGCTCCCGGACGCGCTGTCCTTCGCCGGTGAGCGATGGCTCGACACGAAACGTTTGCGCGAGGCCTTGCGCGTCCGGATCATTGAATCGCACATAAGGAAGCCGCGCCGTCACAGCCGCACTGATTGCCGTGGTATCCGCGACGCTCTCCATCTGAGAGACGGAGACATCCGGATTCCGGGCGAACACCGCTTCCAACGGACCATGGTACGCCCGGCCACGCTCAGGTGCGATCACATCCCATCGCACCATGCTGTCGAGTGCGTTAAGCATGTTGGCCCGCATCGTCTCGTCTTGATGACGCTTTCTGAAAAAGCGCAGCAGCGTGGCATCGGTTTTTGCATGCTGTTTCAACCCATGCACGCTCGCGGTGCCCTGCAACGCTGTATAGGTGCCAAGCGACGCACCTGCCACCATGCCGATGGTCGCCTCGTGTGCGTTTGTGCGAGCTTTGCCGAACATCATCTCGATACCAAGCACCGGCATGAACAACTGCGTAAACGCCTCATCGGACCGGGATGTCTCTACCGAAAGAAGAGGCGATACGATCGGGGTTTGCGGGCCATAAGGCAATGTAGGCAGGCCGACCCCCAGTGTGCCACCGCCACCCAGCCGTACCTTGTCCCGCAATGCCATGTCTAAGATGAAAGGCTTGAAGAAGGTAACAATGTCTTCCTTGTTGCGCAGACGCTGATGTTTTAGTAAACCAATTGCGGCGGCCAGATCCGCATCGACGGTTTCTAGTGCCGGGGGTTGTCGCGCGGAGGGAATGTGCGCACGGAGGCGCTCCTCAAGACGCGAGACCGTCTCATAGGCCGTGGCGCCGTGCGGCGCCACTTGTTTGATGAACGATTGAAAGCGCGCCGCGTGCATCGTCCGTACCACGCTGGGTAGACGTTCGATGATCTTCTTGGCGTCACGGCCGGATAGCGTGACTTTTGACAGATGTCGCCCGCGATTGTCAAGCCGCTTCAGGTAATCGAGCAACGTCTGAGAAAATAGGGCGTCAAGCGTGCCTTCCCCACCTCGGTGCTGGCGACTGGCCTCAATCAATGGGGTGAGGCGCGTCATGCGCCGTCGTATTGCACGGTCTACTTGCATCCGCGCTGAATCAAGGCCCATGCTTTCCGAGACCTCATAACCGCGATTCAACAAGCGCTTGCTGAACGGGGTTTTGTTCAGGGTAGGGACAAATCGGCGCCATACGGCAGGCCGCGGCGCGTCGTTTGGCCTGTTGTCTGCCGAAGTGGCGCGGATCACCCACTCGGTCAGTGCTTTCCTCATACGCGCATCGTGTCGTGCATAAAGCGAGCCGGGTGCATTGCTGACGTAACCACTACGAACAGCGTTATACGCGGCATATGCGACGTCGTCGAATTCGAGGTTTTCGTCTCCCTTGCATCGGGCCAATGCAACCTGCCTCGCCTGACTGAGCCACGCCGAAACCGCCGTGTCCGGTTCGGTGCGACCAGCGGCTTCGGCCGTCCAGAAGACATGCAGTGCCTGGATTTGTTCTTTCGTCGCGGTTTGATGGCTGTCGCGCGATAGTGCATGCAGCAGGTCACTACCACGAGGCAACGCGGCGATCGCCCGACTGAACGCAAGGACGTCGGCCGCGGTAGGGTTGGGAAAGGCAGTCGAGGCGCTATGCAGGCGCCGCGTTTCTGCCTCGGTCTGCGCCAGTGCGGACCAGTGCGTGGTTGGATGTTGGTGCAATGCATCGAGCAATCGTGTTGCCCTTCCCGCGTCGCTTTGGGTGACGTCCGCCAGCGCATGGATCACTGTCTCCATGGCCATCATGGTCGGTAATAGACTGGGCGAGCTGGATGCCTTCAGGCGAGCGGGAAGCGCTGCGAGCGCGGATTGCAAACGTGCGTCGGGGCGTTGGCCGAAGGCAGGCGGCAGATCGGATTGCCGTGCGACGAAGAGGTCGTGCAACGCGTTCACCGATTGTTCCTGACCACCGGCTTCTGGCGCTGCCGTCGTATCCGCTTGTCGTGCGAGCAGCGACGATGCTTCCGTGAGCCACGCCAGTGAACGCTCGGCTTGCTCACGCTGCGCTTCCGCTGTTGCGCGCAGCTGCATCAGTTCTGAAAGCTGCTGGCTGACCCGTTCGATTCCTGTATTGACGGAATCCAGACCTTGCAAGGCGCGCGCTCGCGCGCGTTCCGCGCCTTGAAGCACTGTGCGGGCCTGCGCGATCTGGTTAAGCAGATCCGCGTGTAAGGCGGAGGCCTTTGGTGATGTGCTGCCCATCTCAACAAACCCCGAAGGCAACTTGCCGAAGCGCTTTTCCAGGTTATGCAAACGACCTCGCGCGTCAAGGACAATTTTCTCCGCTGCATCAAGATCGTGATCAACGAATCTCAGCGCATGCGCCTCTTCTTTTCGTACTTGCAGTTCGAGGTCGATTGCATCACGGCGATCGTATGCATGGGCACGCAGTGCATGTGCCTTGGCTTGCAACTCATTGATCCGCTTACGCGTGAATGCATCGGCTTTATCGCGTTGTTCCGCGAGATAGCGCAGCCCCTCAAGTCCGGCCAGATCCGGGCCGGAGATAACCGCATGCAGCGCGCTGCTTGCGTCGCGCACCGCGGCAGCGGCGTGCAACCGGCGTGTAGCCGTGTTCTGCGTCTGATCCGAAATCATTGATACGCCACGAGCAGCATCATGCGCTGATTGCGCACGCTCGAAATGCGCGACCGCCTCGTCGAGTGCTGCTCGGCGCTGCGCGACGAGCTCCCTGAGTGTTGCCACGCTTTCGGCAATTGCCGCTTTTCCCGCAAAGTGGTTCGGCGATGTCTGATGTGTCGGTGCGGTATGCCGGCCGTTACCGCCAATACTGGACGCGGCGATTTTCGCGAGTGGGGCCGGCTTCGCCCACGGGATGAGGGTCGTCATCAGTCGATAAGCTTTTGAAGGCGCGGGGCGCTTCCATAGCGCGGCCTCGGGGCGACCGATACTCATCGTAAGTGACTCCGCCACGCTTGAGAGTAGCTTTGCTTCTTCCAGGATTGCCGCTTCCGGACCTTGCATCACAGGATTGACTGATGTCGAGGGAACGGTGGCGCGCAGCGGACGATTCAAGGTTCGACCAGTGCCCGGTATGACCGCGGTTACCGAAACCTGCCTGCGCGAGATCAAGGCCTTGATCCGCTGACCAAGTGGGAGGGGTGCGCGTGTATCCGCCGCCGATGAGGTTGAGGCATTGTCCTCAACGTTCCTTTCTGGCCGTGGACGTAACTGCTTCAAAGCATCGGAACGCGTCAGTTCGCGCGGTGATGTGGCGGCTGGCTGTGCTGAGCGCGTTGTGCTGAAATCACCCGCTTCATCGGGTGCTGGTGCGGGCGCGGCCATAAAGGCGGATTGTGAACGGATAGTCATGAAATTTCCAATGAGGGACGTGCATAAACGCGTCTATCAATGCGTTTTTAGGAAAAGTCAGTTTAGCTGCGTTCAATATCCATAATCCAACAACCAATTTGCACAACGTTATAATTTTTCTGAATTTCATACTTCGTCGATGAAGTATATTCAGTTCGTACGGCATGTACGCTTTCCGTGTGGCGCATGGCGAAAGAGGCGTTGTTACGAGGGATGTGGCGTGGTTAGTTCGCTTTCATCGGTGAGAAACATCAAATGGCTGAGAGGTAATGGCTCGACAATGACGGACTCTCCCAATTTCAGAAAGTTTCGGTTGTGAAACCATTTCATGACGTTCTTCCCCGTCAATTAGCGTGCGTAGCGGATGTCTGCGCGCGAGCTGGTTTCGATCTAGACGTTAGTCACGCAGCATCGCTACGTCGGAAAGCAGGAGGTTCAGACATCCAGCTAGCGACGCGTATCATTGCTGGTTCGAGAAGATCCGTCGGGGCAGTACGGTTTTATACGCAAGGTGTTAGGCGATACGAGGCATGAAGAAAAGCAGTATTACGTGTTGCAGCGGAAGGGCCATGGTCTCTCCTTTGTTACGTGCAGGTTGAGTCAGGTCGGAGTCGCGTACAGGGCCTGCGAGGGGTAGCGAAATAGTTTGTCCAAAAGCGAAAGAACAATCGAAATGCAAAACGATCCGTTGCCATTCCGCTATCCGGAGTATCGACCTCGTTTAGATTTGTAACGTTGTACGCCGTGAAACCCGGGAGCGGTAGGCGTGTTCGCGCCCGAGGGTGGACACAATGCGTTGACCTGAATATAAAGTTTCTTTACGTTATGCTCGCCAATAGCGAGGAAGCGTGTACCATACCGCTCACGTAAGAAGTCGCTTATCCAAGCGATGTCAATCACAGCATTACTTTCCTTGCGGAGCGTTTATAAAGATATGGTGCGAAACGAATTGATCAGGCATATCCGGGCCAATTGTCAGCGGCGTCACATGCGCATCCCTGCCACAGTGCTGATCCTTTCAGTCATGCTGGGCTGCGCCGAAAGTATTGCCGCGCCCGTGCCAGCACTTGTCCCGCTGGTGCGAAGCATATCGGAGCGCCTCGATACCGCGGAGCAGGTCGCGCTTAGCAAATGGGATTCCGGAAAAGCGGTACACGATCCGAAGCGCGAGGCACAGGTTCTTACCAGCGTCGCGGCAATGGCACCGGCGCTGGGCGTCGGCGCCGAGGACGCCACGCGCATCTTTGAAGACCAAATCGAAGCGAACAAGGAAATTCAGTATGCGCTGTTGAACGACTGGCGAAGGCAGGGCAATGCACCAGCGACGGCACGCAAGAGCCTGACCGGCGTCATACGTCCTATTCTGGACAATCTACAGACTGCCATCCTGCAAGATCTGCAAGCGGCGTCAACGGCGCGTAACGATGTGGATTGTCACAGGCAGCTTGCCGTTGCAGTGGGAGACGTTGCACAGGCAAGGTCGCTCGATGTCCTGCATCGGATTGCGTTGGATCGTGCCGTCGCGCACGTATGCTTGAGCGCCGCACCCGCCTCAAAATAAGTTCACGGCCTAGTCTAGGGGGGCCAAATCCAGAAATTGCGCAGCCGAGGACGCGTCGGGGTTGCGCAAATATGGTACGCAGCCAAGCAACGGTGCCGGTATCCGATTGCGCAGGCAATCCAGCGTCGCTGGAAGTTGCAACATGTCGGGATCCAGCGTGGACGCAACCCATCCTGCCAGTATTAGACCCTTGGCGGATAGGGCGCGTACGGTCAGCAAGGCGTGATTGATGCAGCCCAAGCGAATGCCGACCACGAGAATCACAGGCAGTCCAAGCAGTACGGCGAGGTCATCCGTGCATGCGTAGTCGTTTAGTGGGACAAGCAGTCCGCCTACGCCTTCGACAATCACCGTGTCGGCATGATCGAGCAGGGCCTCATAGCAACATTTGATGTGAAGGAGGTCGATGTGGACGCGTTCATCTTCAGCGGCGAGATGAGGTGCCGTGGCTTCCCTGAAAAGATAGGGGTTATCCAACGCATAAGGTACCGGCACGTTCGATGCCGCACGGAGGGCGGACACGTCGTCGTTGCACCACCGTCCTGCGTGTAACACCGCACCGGACGCCACGGGCTTCATTCCCACGGCGCGCAAACCGGTTGCTGCAAATTGGTGCAGCAACGCGGTGCTGACCAAGGTCTTGCCTACACCGGTATCCGTCCCGGCGATGAAATAGTGCCTCTCTTTAGCTACCTTATCCATGCGCATCGCGCGTGCTCCCGATTATACGGTCAGCGAGTCGATACAAGCGGCTGCCCAAATCGTCGATGTCTTCATTGTTCAAAATGTAGGGCGGCATGACATAGATTGTTTGGCGTATGGGACGAATCAGTAGTTCGGTCTTTGCCGCTTCGGCAAAGAATCGACGAGAGAACGCTGCTGCCTCGCTGGGGTCCGCTATGATCGCATCGCACGCCCATATCATCCCTTGCTGACGGAAATGATGAAAACGCGGATCGTGCGCGAACGGCTGCAACGCGGCATTCAGTCGGGCCGCGAGGATGCGGTTGTGTGCGAGAACATCGTCCTCTTCGAATAGGTTCAGCGTTGCCAACGCCGCGCGGCAGGCAAGCGGATTACCGGTGTAGGAGTGGGAGTGCAGGAATCCACGTGCAATGTCGGTATCGTAAAACGCTTCGTAGATCGCATCGCGTGTCATGACCAGTGACAACGGCAGATACCCGCCGCTGATGCCTTTCGACAGGCAAAGAAAATCAGGCCATGTCCCGGCATGCTCAAATGCGAAGAAGTGGCCTGTGCGGCCGCATCCCACGGCGATCTCGTCGGCGATCAGATGGACGTCGTACCGATCACATAGTCCGCGCAGGCCGTAAAGGTAATCCGCGTCGTACATCGCCATCGCGTTCGCGCACATCACCATGGGCTCCACGATGATGGCGGCGATACTTCCGGCAAGGCGCTCTAAGTGAGATTCCAGTGTTTTCAGAGCATGGGCCAGCACGTCACCGGCAGTCTGTCCGTCGCGCGCCTGGCGCGGATCGGGCGAGGGCATCACGTGGGCTGCTCGAATCAGGCCGCCATATGCCTCGCGGAATAATGGGGTATCCGTCACACCCAGCGCGCCAAGTGTCTCGCCATGATAGCTGCCTTGGAGGCAGATGAATTCCCGTTTGTTTGGTTGCCCAAGGTTACGCCACGCATGCACGCTCATTTTCAGTGCGATTTCGACGGCTGATGCTCCATCCGACGCATAGAAGCAATGTCCGAGCGTGTGGTGGGTTAATGCTGCAAGCTTTTCCGACAGCGCCACCACGGGTTCATGGGTGAACCCGGCGAGCATTGCATGTTCAAGACGGTCCAACTGATCTTTCAGGGCCGCATTGATGCGTGGATTCGCATGACCGAAAAGATTGACCCACCACGAGCTGATCGCGTCTAGATAGCGGTTGCCATCCGCGTCGTACAGCCAGGCGCCTTGGCCGCGCACGATTGGAATGGGCGGTGTCCTTTCATGGTGTTGCATCTGCGTACACGGATGCCAGACGCTACGCAGCGTGCGCTGGACCAGATCTTCCGAGTAGTTGACCTTCATCCGGGTTCCTTTGTGAGTGTCGCGGCGGCCGCGTGCAATGATGCTGCAATGTGTGCAATGTCTGCCATGGTATGCAGGGCGCCAAGGGATATGCGCAGGCGGGCAGTGCCCTTTGGAACGGTGGGCGGGCAGATTGCGGGAACCCAGATTGATTGGTTCCAAAGCAGTCGTGCGAGCATGTGCGTTGTCTGGTTATCCCCGATAATCAGCGGGTGGATTGCTGTCTGCGATGGCGCCAACGTCCAAGGCAGACCCTTCAACGCATGCCGCAGCGCTTCCCCAAGCATCTTGAGGTGATCGCGCCGCCATTCCTCCTCTTCGATGAGTGTCAACGCTGCTGACGCGGCGTGGGCAAGCAATGCTGGGTTGGCGGTGGTAAACATATAGGTTCGTGCTCGCTGAATCAACCAGGCGACGATGTCCTCGTTTGCCGCAACGAATGCGCCAGCGACTCCCACCGCTTTGCCCAGCGTGGCCATGTAGATCACACGTTCCGAGTGTGTCGTGGAATCCGTTTTGAAATGCGCGAGGCTACCGCGGCCCTGGGGGCCCAGCACGCCGAAGCCATGCGCATCGTCGACCATCAGCCATGCATCGTAACGCTCGCACAACGCCAGCAACGTGGGTAGGGGGGCAATGTCGCCGTCCATGCTGAATACCGCATCGGTGACGATCAACTTGCGCTTGCTCGTGCATTTTGCCAGCAGATGCGCCAATCGATCGGTATCGACGTGGGGATAGACCTTAAGCTCGGCACGTGACAGCCGGATACCATCGATCAGCGATGCATGATTGAGGCGATCGCAGAACACCGTGTCGCCTGGGCCTATCAACGCCGTGATAACGCCGATGTTGGCCATATAGCCGTTTGTGAACGTCAGCGCGCCAGGCATGCCGACGAAGCGCGCCAGCGCGTATTCCAATGACGCATGCGCCGCGCTGTGACCGCTGATGAGCGCCGACGCGGAGGCACCAATGCCAAAGCTGTCCATCGCATCGCGCGCGGCAGCCGCGATCCGCAGGTCATTGGCCAAGCCAAGATAGTCATTGTTGCAGAAGGAGAGCACCGAACGGTCCGCCACTTGCATGCGGGGGCTGGAGGGGCTGCTTACGACACGCCGCTTTCGCAGTAAATGCTGTGCCTCCAGTTCGGCCAATGCCACTTTGAAATCGTGCATTACGTATTGTCCTGGGCCGTCAGGTTCACAGGAATTGGGTGTTTGCCGGGGCTCGGTAGCGAGCAGTACACTGGCAACGATGCCACCCCTCGGTATGCGGCGTTGTCTTGCCATTCCGGAGTGTGCGGCGCAAGTTGCAAATTCGGTAGACGTTGCATGACGGCGCGAAAAGCAATTTCTGCTTCCAGATAGGTCAGCCCGGCGCCAAGACAGACATGTGGACCATGCCCGAAAGCAAGATGGTTGCCTTCGTCACGCTTCAGATAGAGCCGTTCCGGCATACTGAATCGGCTTGGATCGCGGTTGGCCGCTGCGAGGTCCAGAATGACCAACTGGCCTTTGCGCATCGTCTGCCCTCCGACGACAACGTCTTCGCGCAGGCGCCGGCCGGTATATTGCACGGGACTGTCATAACGAAGCAACTCACGTAGAGCAATCGGCAGGCGCTGCGGCGCGCGTTGCAACGCCAGCCATTGGGTGGGATGGTTCAACAGCGCCAGCATGCCATTTCCAAGCAAATGCCGGGTCGTTTCGTAGCCCGCAAAGAGCAGTGTGCAGCATTGCGCCAGCATTTCAGCCGTGCTCAACGTACCTCCATCGCGTTGTCGTAGTATACGCGCCGTCAAGCTATGCGGTGGGACCTCGGCCGGGTAACGCAGCATCGATGCAAAATGGTCGCGGATGGCGAGCAGGCCGTCCTGCGCGGCGAAAACGCGTCGGGCATCCGGAAGAGGACTACCGATGAACGCGGCTATCTCGCCGGCGGCCGCGATGAATCTCGGTTGTATTTCGGGAGCGATTCCCATCAGGTTGGCAATGACGCGTGCTGGAAGCGCGCGGGCGACATCTTCCACAAAGTCGAATGTGACGCTTGCGTTGCCATTTTGATCGAGTGTGGCCTTCGCGATAACGGCATCCAGCAATTCATCGGCGATTCCGGTGATGGTCGGTGCGTGCTGCTGAAGGGAGACACCATGGAAACCGGCTGCGAGCGCGCGGCGGACACGACCATGGGAATTGCCCTCGATAAACAAAAGCGCGCGGGACAAAATGCGCTTGAATTCGCGCAATTCGTCCCGCATCGGTGCCGAGACGCTGCTGTTGACCCATCGAGCGGCACGCGCGGCAGAGAATCGTGGGTCACGGAGCGCCGCAGCGACATCGGCGTATCGCTGTACTATCCATGCGCCGGGACCGTGTTCTTTATCCCATATCGGCGCGACGCCATAATCACCGGTATCGGAAACTTTCCGCCCGTGCCTGACTTCGACCCGTCGCATGTTTTGAATGTCGGCCAAGGCTTATCCTTGCGTTTGAGCGGTGTCGTCGGTGGGCATTGTCATGGCGCGCATTCCCAGGCGGTCGAGCAACTGGCGGTCATGATCCATCGAGGCATTAGGCGTGGTCAGCAACGTCGCGCCTAGGAAAATCGAATTTGCGCCGGCCGCGAAACACAAGGTCTGCAAAGCGTCGTCCATTTGTTCGCGGCCGGCAGACAGCCGTACGAAGGCTTTCGGCATCGTGATGCGCGCGACCGCAATGGTGCGCACGAATTCGAGCGGATCAAGCGGCTCGGCATCCGCTAGCGGGGTGCCTTTTATGGGTACGAGATGATTGATGGGAACGGATTCGGGATAGGGAGACAAATTCGATAGCTGCGTAATCAATGCCGCGCGTTGACGACGCGTTTCACCCATGCCGATGATACCGCCGCAACACACGTGCAAGCCGGCTTGGCGGACTTGCTGCAGCGTATCCAGACGGTCCTGATAAGATCGAGTAGAAATAACGCTGCCGTAGAAATCAGGCGACGTATCCAGATTGTGATTGTAGTAATCCAGTCCAGCGTCCTTCAATGTCCTCGCCTGATCGCCGTCGAGCATGCCGAGCGTCATGCAGGTCTCAAGGCCCAAGGCGCGCACCTGCTTCACCATTTCCACGATGTCGGGCATATCCCGTGCCTTCGGACTACGCCATGCCGCGCCCATGCAAAAGCGCGAAGCACCTTGTTCTTTCGCCTGCTTTGCAGCACTGACGACCGCGGACGGTGACATCAGACGCGTCGCTTTCATGCCCGCCACCTCGTGCTTTGAGGACTGAGAGCAATAACCGCAATCCTCGGGGCACCCGCCGGTCTTGACTGAAAGCAAGGTAGACAGTTGTACTTCGTTGGCCTTGAACGTTGCTCGATGGGTGCTTTGTGCGAGGAACAACAGATCCAGGAAAGGGCGTGCGAACAAAGCTTCGACATCGCTTAACACCCATGAGTCAGGTCTGGTGGTATCCGGAAGGCGACCTGAAACGCGGATGGGCTTTGGGTGGGCGGTATGGGGCATGCGTTGGGACCGGGTTCTCGTTGCGTTCGAAAAAAGATGCGGTGAGATAAAACTATCTATAAAATATGAATTTCGACCTGGTATTGAGCATTTATTGGCTTTTTTTATTTTAAAAACCTCTCGACTCAAAAAACAATGTCTATTTTTATAGATAATCTACAAATGGATGCGCAAATAGAAGAGATGCCGGTTCGCCCGACAACCGCGGAATACGTCGCCGAGGCATTGCGTGCGCGCATCATCCGAGGCGAGATCGAAGGGGGGAGTCCGCTACGCCAGGACCATGTCGCGAGGGAGTTCAATACCAGTCACGTTCCGGTTCGCGAAGCCTTCCAGCGCTTGGAGGCCATGGGATTGGTCGTGGCCCTGCCGCGCCGTGGGGTCCGCGTAACGACGTTGAGCCAGGATGCGATCAAGGAGGCTGTGGAGATGCGAGGCGCTCTGGAGATACTCGCTTTAAAACACAGTGTTCCAAGGCTGGGCCCGGTGCAGATCGCGCAACTGGAGGCAGCGCAGGAACGCTGTTTCACAGCACAGTCACTTGTCGAATGGGATGAGGCGAACTGCGCATTTCACGACATTCTGGTAAAGGAGTGCCGCATGCCGCGACTGCTGGCGATGCTGAAGCAGTTGCAGCAGACGAATTCTCGTTATCTCTTTGCAGCAGGGCTGCAGCGCGGATGGCAACCGCGTTCTGACCAGGATCACTGCTTGATCATTACGGCGTTGAAAGACAAGAATGCCGATCGTGCCTTGCAATTGCTTAGCAGGCATATCGGCACGATGGAGCGCGTTGGATATAGCGAGACGATCCGCGGATAAGCGCCGCACGCAGACGCGCCTTTGCGCCGCTGCGCCCGGTTGCCGATCCACCGGCAACCCCTAGACGGCGTGCACCCTCATTGTGCGCTACAAAATTTGCTAGTCTTGCCGCTTCCCCTCGGAATTCCTTCGGGTAGCGACGGTTCGGTATTTTCTTTTAGCCATCTCCACCTTTATTCAAAAGATTCTTTAACATATCTCTGCTGTAGGTCGTTTCGAGGCAAGGTCAATCGTGTCGTTGCGTAGACATCGTAATGACTTGGCAATAAAATGGCGACGATGCGATAGCAAGACAAGATCGAGATAGCAACGAAGCCTTAAAGATATGGCAACGAAACCGTAATTGGATCGTAGCGTGACGACCACATGATGGCGATGCGCGTCGCCTATAGCGATCATCGTTGGGGGAGACGCTAACGCGCCGCCATGACAAGCACGCCGAATGATGCGCTTGATGAAAACGTGTCGATATTCCGATCGGAAATACGACAACCGCCGAAGACCGTCATTCCCGATGCCAGTTATAGGGCAAAGCGGTAAAAGACGGTACGTGCCGCCCGCCGGTTGGCGAGATGGCGGTACCCGCCCAGCATCGAATTTGCCTTTTTCTTATCTCACTGCGCGGGCTGGCATTGCGTGTTCCCAATGGTTTCAAGCGTCTCGCGAAGTTTATTTCTCGCCCGATGCATGCGCGCCTTAACCGTGGTTGCAGGGCAGCCCAGAATTTGGGATATTTCTTCGACGGTGTGGCCAAGAATATAGGCCAATGTCATTGCAAGGCGTTGGTCTTCTGGTAATAGATCGAGCGCCTTTTTCAGCAGATCAGATAGTTCGTAATCGGGTTCATAGGACATCATCGTATCCGTGTCCAGCAGTTCGAATTCCGAACGGCTTTGATAACGTAGCGACCTGAGCGCGCAGCGATAGGCAATACCGGTGATCCATGTTGCTACGCTGGAATCACCGCGAAAGCTTTTGGCTTTATTCCATACGACCATGAATGTATCGTTGATGATTTCATTAATCACCTCTGTCTTCCACGTAAGTCGGTTCAGAAAACGCGTGATGCGGCGAACGTAAAGCCTGTACAGTCGAGCCAGCGCCGAGGCATCGCCTCGCCCAACCTGGTCGAGCAAGGAACTTTCGTTATCCACGGCCGGAGGCGAGCAATGCGGCGCATACACGGTTGTAGACACATGCTGCATGATGTCCTCGACCTCGTCCCGCGCTACTTCATACGCCTGTTTATCGCCTATTTCATGTATGGTCCCAACGATGCCGCTTATACGTCCGCTTTCGTCGTACACCACGCCCTTATAGAACCGCAAGATGCGAGCAACGCCCGCCCCATCCCGCACGGCGGCGATATAAACCTGGGTGCCGCCTCGCGCCAGCAACTGGCGATCCGCTTTGTAGTAGGTGGTGGCGAGGTGCGCCGGCCAGATGTCATGTACGGTTTTACCACGGATGTCGTTGCGGGCGATCGCAAGAAACTTTTCGCATACCTCGTTGCACCCGGTGTAGACACCATTTTTGTCTTTGAAGTACACCGCCGAACGCATGCCGTCCGCATGACGTTGCAACGCGGAGAAATCGGCAACACCATTGCGCGCGAAGCGAAGCAGTTGCGTATGATCCCGTGCCCGAGTGATGATGGCTTTGGGATTCATCAGATCATTTTCGGTGGCGACATCGTTGGCGCCGCTTGCGATGAGCGATACAACTCCCTCTGCGGAGGGTGCGCGCTGAGCCGCTATCAAGTAGTGCTGATCTGTCGTGCGATTTCGCAGTTTTTCTATCTCGGTGGTCGCGTCAACGTTGAAGCAATCGACGAAGACAATTGCCGGACGCGCTTCCGCAATCAAATGGTCTTGATGCAAGATTTGAACGCCCTGATTATGTAAGGCATCCGTAATATTGCGACCAGTGGAACTCGACCAGAAAACGCCCATGTCCATGATCAGGTTTGGCACCATTGGCTTCTCTCATTATTGCTCTACACCGCGACGCACCTACCCAGCAAGGGATTGGCACACAATACAAGTGTGTACGTCGCTGATATCGAAAGGTTGCTTGCTCCTTGCAGTCCTTTGCACCTAGCATGCTACGGTTCAGCACCTCCATTATTGCAAATTATTACTTTGCACGAAGCATGAGCATACATGCAAAATGACGACGTGTTTATGGTTAAAAGCAGACACAGCGTGAAATATTCATCATATAATTAAGATATCTTTGGGCGCGTATCAGGCAAACGATACTGATCCGGCGCGACAGGGCGCAAACATGCGCTACGCGATACGTGCACTTGCGTTCGCTGGTTTGTCGCGTAGGAAGGGGCGTTGGGCGGTTCGAGATGCTGTTGAACTTGTCCGCGTCACCGAGGTGGGGACGTTAAGTCGGTGACGGTACGGCTTGCGTCTTGAATTATTTTCTTTTATAAGTTTCCGCTTGCTTGCCGAGCTGATGCCATGCCATGAGGATAGCAGCGATATGATGTGCATAAAGATCGCGTTCGGCCGGTGTTTCTGAATGGTAGGCGCCAATCGCGGTCCAGTTATTGCCGTACTTTTCCATCTTGCCGCGTAAATGCCATGCCGCGATGTAAACGTTTTTACAGGGCTGCATCAGGGTGGCGCGATCAATATGGTAACGGGCCAATTCCCGCAAGTGAATGGAATTGATTTGCATTACCCCGTAGTCCAACGAACCGTTCGCGTTGAGATGCATCGCGTTCGGCCGACCGCGTGACTCTTGCCAGGCGATGGCGCGCAACACCATCGGATTGACGTGCTGATATACAGCAGCGTCGTCGAAGCAGTCGGCTCTGGCGGACTGCACCCATGTCATAAGACCTATGGCGACCATGATACCGATGTGTTTGCGGCGTGCAAGCCTGGGACGATGACTGTCGCGACGCACGGGGTTTCCTCCATTACCTTGTGAAAAGCCGGATTGTGGAGATCTCTCCTTTCTTTACGTTATCGATAACGCGAAAATTCGGGTCATGTCACGAAATAGTCGCTCCTGACGCTATCGGCGGATGCCTGATGCGTCACGTAGTACCCCCGAGGAGGGGCCGTAGACACGTCTGCGGCCCCCTTCGTTGGAGCTTTCACCTTTTCGGTCGTTGTGTCCTGAGACGTATCTTGGCCGTCGTCCAATATGCTTTCAGCGCGCATGATGAAACGTTTTCATACGTGTGCGTGCCTGTTCTCGTCGTTCCAGCACGGACCGGTACACGGTGATCGGTGCAGGCTTCAACCATGTGGTTTGCAGAACCACGCCAATGGAGCTACATTGGTACGCCCTCTCGGCAACCACAATGCTGAGGAGAGCCGAGTGCATGCGCCAGGGGCGTCTCGGTATTGCCGCACCATGGTGAAGCGATTTCGGTGTTTCGTGGAAAATTTCCAGGTGCGCGCATCCAAAGTGCCTCCAGCAGGCACTAACGGACAGAGAGACCATGCCGGATACAGTTAATCGTCACAGCCCAACGCATCGGTCGCGAACGTCCTTCATCGAAATCGATCCGCGTGGCGATTAAATAACGAGAACACATCGGTAAAAAGCTGGCTTTATGAAAATGTCGTCGTCATTGCAGTAAGACGATGGTCGGAATAGCGAAGTATTGCTTTTTAGGGATGCGGACCGCCGTGAATCTGAACTTGCTTTTTGCATTCGTAACAGCAGACCAGGTGCTTCAACGAAACATCCAAGAAGGGTTTAGGCAGGATGGGATCGTCGTGGAAGCTTTTTCCTGTGAACTCGAACTGCTGCGTGCCATGCGCACGAGTCGTTACAATCTTGTATTGATTGATGCGAAAACTGTGCCGTCACCAAACAGTGCGTTACTATCCTGGCGTGATTGCAACGCCGATACAGCATCTCCGGTAATTGTCCTAACAAATCAGGCAAGTTGGATGGGGCTGTTGCGCTGGATTGATGCGGGCGCGACCGATGTCGTCAATCGATTCGACATGGAACAGATCTATTTCCGCGTTCATCTGGCGTTGCAGCGACGTTGCCCGGAGACTGTCACGCATCAGATTCGGATAGGCGGTTATTTGCTTCGTCGGGATATCGGCGTTGCAACCATCGATAGCGTCGAGATCCCGTTAACCTCCCGTGAATTTGCGATTGCATGGTTGTTTTTCTCTAATCCTGGCGCATTTCTCAGCCGGGCGCAGATTGCTGCCAGCGTTTGGGGTGCGACGGAGCAGATTGCCGCGCGTACGCTCGAGCAGCACATCTACAAGCTGCGCAAAAAGTTGCGCCTGTCGGAAAATTCCGCGCTGAATCTCAAGACTGTGTATGCGCTGGGGTACAAGCTAGACGTCGCTCAGGTGGCGAAGACCGGGTCCGACAGCGGTGCGTCACTGCGGCATGCGCCTTCCTCCTTGCCCGACATGCTGGGAAACGGCGTTGCACGAGAGGACCTTGACGACGGAGAAGACGTTCCCACAGAGGAGTATGTCCAAAGCGGCTCCGGCGCGATGGCGCTTGCGCGGCAATTGCCCATGACGTTCTAATGGCCGGCCGTTCCGCTGGACTGTTTTCCTCCGGCGGAACGGAGTGCTATCAGGTGGTTGCAAGGGTCCGCCGACGCGCGGAGGTCATCGATGTCGGCTTAAGCCGCGTCAGCGTCGTCTTCCCGGTCTTCGGCCGTCCGCTCCTGTTGATCCTGGAATATTTGGGTCATGATCTGGGCTCCTGCCGCCTGGATCGCGGCTTCCAGATCGCTTGAGCTACCACCCTGATTGCTCTGGGTATCCTTGTTTTTTTTATCGTCGGGTTTATTCGTGGAAGACGATTCCGCCGTTCCGTGGCTGCTATTGCTGCTGCTAACATGAGTCATGATATTTTCCCAAGGAAGATGACGTTATGCGCGTATCCAGACGTAGTCGCCGCGTGCCAGATTTTCGAACATGTCGTCGCGGGCAATGAAGATATTGTCCCGCCAGTAACGACCGTGCTCGACATAGTGTTCGATCAGTTCCAGTAGCCACTGAGCGGTGATTTCGTCGCTCAATGCAACCCGCGCGATCAAGACAATTGCACCGGTATCCGCTTCCAGACCGAGTTGCGCCTGGTCTTGCGCATACACAGCCAGATTTGCCTCAAGCAACAGGCGAAACACCCGCAAAGTACGACCGGCGGTGACGATTCCGAACTGGAAAGTGACGTATAGCGCTTCCTGATCTTCCTCGAAATGATCGATTGCCGTGTCGAATCCGTCGATCTCGAGTACGCCGCGCTTCAATACGGCTTCCGGAGCGGGAATCTCACGAATCCCGCAAATTTCGCGGATCAAATCGTCTCGTCGTTCGATACTCATGGCTATGGCGGATACGATTCACTAGCGTGTATCTGGATATGAATGCACCACGCATAAAAAAACCGGTTGGGAACGCCAGGGCTCCCAACCGGCGCACCACGCGCGGCCGGATGGCGCGCCGGATCGCTTAGCCTACGATATCCTTCGCGGCTTTCGGCCCCATCGTCGCCAGCTTCGCGATCGTGTTGGCCTGATTGATCTCGTTTTCCTCTGCCATTGCTTGGTAGATGTCCGAGATGGAACTGGTGGTCGATGCTGCACCCGAAACTGCGCTGCTTCCTGACATGTTGATTCTCCTTTAAAGGAAACTGCCTTTACAACATTGAAGCATTCCGCATGGGACGGAACGCCGGGAAAAGTACACCGCCACTTGGCCGTGCACAATTGCACGCGTGTCGCGCATCGACCTGGTCAGATGCCTTGCGCCACACGCGATACTGCTACGTTGCGATGCGGCACAACTGCGCCGCTGCGCGAAATCCGTCGACGACGACACGGCCAGACTGTGCTTCAGTACTGCCGGTGCCGCTCGAATGTGCCGCAATGGTGTTGGCGACTGTGTCAAGCGCATTGGCCAGATCGCGGACATCCTGTTGGCGATGCGCCTGCGTCACAGCCTCCGGCAGCTCGCTCAGTACGTCTATCAGTTTGTCGGTCATTGCTGCATACATTTTTTCGTTCCTCAATGAAGGGTCACATTGCCGGCCGCTTTGGCCTCGAAAATCTTCGTGCCGTCGCTTGCCTCAACGTATTGCACATTGTCCGCGGACAGCGCTGAATCGACGCCGCCGGCATCGGCTAGCTCATCGGCGCGTACCACATTGACATCGATATGGGCGGTAAGCGGCGCCATATCACCGCGAAATCGCGCGGCCACGTTCCGCGTGTATGAAGGGTCACGCGCCGTGCCGGTCACCTCGAAGCGATTGTCGCCGACGTACTGAACATGGACGTTAGCCTGATGCAGGGATTCTTCGAGCGCACTGGCGATGACGTCACCCGATCTGACGCGCCAGTCCAGCCGGTTACCAATCAACGCGAGCAATGCGGCATGCGCTTTTCCTGTTTCAGCGGAATTTGACGTGATTCCCATGACCGAGAAGCCGTCTGCCTGAGGGATAACGGTAAGCCCGGACAGATTGGATTGCGCCAACACCCGCTTCACGTCGGTCAATGAAACGCGTGAAGGTGCATTGTCAGCCGCCATTGGCGCTTTCCCCCCAGGCAGCAATACGGCAGCTGCGCCGATCGATCCGACCAGGAGCGCCGCCACGCCGGTGTGCAACCACGGCACGCGTCGACGTACGGTGATCTGTGGAACCGTCGGCCCGGCAGGGTAGACGCCATCACTCGATTCACCTTCATACTTTCGGCCTTCCCGTCGCCGTCCCAGCATGACATCCATCAATTCGAGATCGGATGGCCAGTGCCCGTCCGTGGGCCCCGCGCATAATGCGATTTGACCAAAGCGTTCCGGTGCGAAGTCGACCATTGGCGAGTCCCCACCGCCCTCAGGCGTGCCGATGAACACGTTTTCCTGCGCATCTATTGTTACTTGCATGCCGACTTCGCTCCAGTCAGTGATCAGGATGTCAGCGCCGCGATGGGCACCGATCGACATCGTTGGTGTAATCAACTTTATCCGAGCGCCAGCGTGAAAGCCGGTAAGTATACGAATTTCTTTAGACATGAGCGAAACTCCTGAATAGTACCGCTAATCAATCGGAAAATTTCACCAGCTGCGTCCACGGCGAATCAGTGCAGCAAGTGCGGAGATTGCCATCGCGCGTCCTTTGCGCGTCCGGCGCCGACTGATGTTCAGCAGCGCGATCGGTAAGAGCAGATTCACGGACTCCTCGGCAGCGGCGAGTGGGCGCATGCCCGCCGCGCCTGAAGCAGATGCTACGGTCCGCCCTTTACGTTCCGAAAGGGACACCAGTCGCTGACGTATTTCCGTCAATCGCATGGGCGAGGCGGATTCGCCTTCCGCGAGCTGCTGGAGAAATTCGCGCGCGATGGCGATGATTTCATAGGTCGTGCTCGCGGGTTGGGACTCGTCGACATAGGGGAGTGACGACTTGGTGCGCACGCTCTTATGCATGCCGATAAGCGCCGCTTCGGCCTGCTCTCCCGGCAAGGGGCCTGATCCACGAAGATGCGCCTGCCAGTGTTTCAATAGCACGGATTCGTCGCGGGTATCGCGATCGACCAAACGCAGTTTTCTGGCGTGTCTTTGCGCATTGTCATCACCCGTGGGGACGTCACGATGCGTCTCCTTGCCTGCATTGGTGAAGTGTTCGTCTTGATCAAAGGCTTGCTGGTTGCCCCCTCTCTCACGTGCGTCGATCTTTTTTGTTGCATCGCGGTCCTTCTTGAGATGCTGATCCAGCATCTGCAGTAGTTCCTCGCTTTCGGCACCGGGATCGTTCGCGTCGGGCGTCTCTGCGCTACGTCGCTTGCGCAGCGATGGGCGCCGGGAGCTCATGCCCCTGTGGTTGCGACGATGATGCGTCTGAGCCGCCATGGTTTGCTGATCTGCTATATCAGTATCCGAAGGCGTATCTGACGGTGTGAACCCGCCACCAAGGCGTTGAATGCTCATGGGAACATCACCTGTAAAAGCGTACGTGCGAAGTTCTGGATGGCCGCCGCCCCCCACGGCGCGGCAATGACAATGACGACCGTGACGATGATCAATTTCACGCTTTGCGAAATACTGGAGTCTTGCAGTGACGTAATGGCCTGCAAGAACGCGATGAAAAGGCCCGTCACGGCCGCGATGGCCACTGGCGGCAATGACACTAGCAGGCACAGCGTCAAGGCCTGCGTGGTGAGATGTGTGATGGCGTCATATTCCAAGGCGTCACCTGTATGTGGAGATAAGTCCATGCACGAGCGTCGACCAGCCGTCCAGGGAGACAAACAGCAGAAGCTTGAAGGGAATGGCGACATTGGTCGGATTGACTTGGGACAACCCGAGCGCCATCAGGACATTCGCGATGACGAGATCAATCACGATAAACGAGAGGTAAAGCAGGAAGCCTATCTTGAACGCACTCGTCAGTTCGCTTAGCGTGAAAGCCGGGGCGAGGATGATAAGATCGTCCGGCTTCAGTTCGGCGGCACGTTCCGGAGGCCAGATTTCACGCGCCGAGCGCAAAAAGAACGCTTTTTCGCGCTCGGAGGCATGGCGTTTCAGGAAAACGCGAAAAGGATCGCGCGCCGCGTCCAGAAGCGGCATAACCTGTACGCTTGAAGTGCCGTCACTGGAAAGTTGTGCGCGGTGCATTGCGTCCATGCCCACGGGGGCCATGATGAAGCACGACACCATGATGGCCACGCCATTGAGAACGGACGTAGGGGGCACCTGCTGCAGGCCCAGCGCATTTCGCAGCAATCCGAGCACAACCACGATTTTTGTATAGGAGGTGACCACCATTGCCGCGAATGGCAAAACCGCTATTGCAACAGCGGCTATCAGCAGCGAGGCGATTTCAGGCGTTCCGTTCATCGGGATTCGCAATATGCTGGATGAAGAGACCGAGGTTGTCCCCGACCACGACGAGTTCGCCTGTCGCGAGCGTCTGCCCATGTGCGATCAAACGGATCTCGGAATCGTTCAGTGTGAGCGGCAAGTTCAGGATGTAACCCGGTTGCAGCGCCGCGATCTGGCCGATGGTCAGGTTGACGGTCGCCACTTCAATGTGAACAGGTAATTCAACCTGGTTCATGTCGATCGGATTGTCGGGAGCCGTATTTTCGTCGGATGCATTGGAGGCGCTTTTGAGGGAAAGGTCTGTGTCGTAGCTCATCATTTTTGGAGGCGTTTCAAGGATGATGTTGCAACCGTCGATGCTGCCTTGGGCGCAGGCAGCAAGACCGCTCGCTGCACCCCAGTATGCTGTCACGTGTCCAAGCGCATTGCCCGACGCATAGCCGCGCGCGTGCGGCCATCCAAGAAGGACATCGCCCCGACGTAACGACGCCAGCACGCTTGATGTACATCGGCGGCTACGCAGGCGTATCCGTGTTGGCACCGAGATAGTGGTGATCGAATCGGCGAGCATCGACGACGCGTCCCGAGTGGCGGCGGCGTGCCGTGCAAGCGCTGCGGCGATGTCGGTCGACGCATCAAGCAACGATGCCGTATGTATAGCGTTGGCGTCATGATAAGCAAGGTGTAGTGCCTGGTCACTGTCCTTGCTCTGTTGCCTCATGCTGGTGTCTATTATTTCCGTATCGAGGGAAACGTCCAGCACTTCGGCATCGATGATGCCATGCCTTGATAGCATTTCCGTCGACGAAGCGAGCCAAAGATTTGCCAGCGCCACACGCTGTGCATGGTCTGGTTCCAAGGCAATCAATTCCAATGCAGCATAGTCGCTTACGCGCACGCGCACCGATAGTTCACCGTGTCCGCTCCCGATTCGCACGCATGCGGTCCGATGCAACGGTGGATCTTTCACGCTTGACGCTGATGCAATTTGATACTTCGATGCAAACCCGTTACGCGCGTCGAACATCGTCCGCGAAATGCTGGCGAGCGCCGGCGTATAACGACGCAGTCGGTCGCCAAGTCGAGTAAAGTCGCGTGGCATGGACATAGATATGGAATCCTTCAAGTAACCGTGATGATTACGCTCATATCGCTGTCAAGCAGCTTCCTGAGACGTGTGTCTAACGCACCGAGATTGTCATACATTAGCGTTCTGGCGTGCGGGTCCGTGCTACTGAAGCGAAGGGATAAGGCCGAGCCCGAAAGATGTAGATGAAGTTCCGCGCCGGGCAAAATAGCGGGGTCCAGTGTGAGCCGAACTTCCAAAGGATTTGTTTTTCGGATGACGGAATTGACGCACAATGACGCAACGCGCTCCGCGATATGCGAAGTGAGTAACACGTGTTCGGAAACATGCGTACCACTCGGACCGGACTGCAAATAGACAGATGGTGTTGCAACGGCATTTTGCGCGTCATTTTCCTCATGCTGATGGAACGCTCGCGTCCGGTCATAGTCCCGGCCTTTCCTTTGCACTCCCGATCCGATGGCGTGACGCACAGTGACAATGCGCGGTTTTGCCTTATTTGCGAGCAACGCGCGCGTCTCCGAGGACAGCATCGGCAGCGGAGACAGCGTCGCCGGTGGTATGAACGGCTGCGTGGCTTCAAGTGTCGATGAAAGGGATTCTGTTACCGTAGCAACGCCGTGCGACGTCTCCGATTTGGTTTCGCCAGGGTCCGGGTTGTCCGGATACCCCTGCGGGTTGCCATTCGGGTCATCATCTGGTGATTTGCTCTGGGTAGCGCGCAGGCAGGCATCCTCATATAACGCGCCGAACTGTCGTGCCTTTGCGTCGAGCGTACGCGCGGTGTTCGCTACCGATGGCCCGACCGGTTTTGCGGGTGCCATGACGCGAATTGCTCGTGACGGGTGAATACGTGTCATCGCATCATCTCGCTTTAAATGGCGACGCGGCCGACAGGTTGCAGATTTATGTCATCTCCCAGTTCCTGGAAGGAGTAGACCTGAAGCCACTTGAGCCGTTGTTCGACCATGCGGCGGAAATATCGACGAATGTCCATTGATGTGACGATGGCAAGATATTCCGGAGGCTGCGTACCGACGATCTCCTCGATTGCGTCGAGCAGTTGATTGACTTGCTGCGGTTCGAGCGTCAGGAAGTTGCCAGCAGGCGTCTGCTTGATCGATTGACGAATGGTTTGCTCGGCTTCGATGTCGAGCAGAATCGCGGGCAATGCCCCCTTGCCGCCCGTCGCTCGGTGGGCAATGAACCGGCCGAGGTCGCCACGAACGTATTCGGTGAGCAGCAGGAGATCTTTTTCCTTCGAACCCCAGTTGGTCAGGCTTTCGAGGATGGCGCGCAGATTGCGGATCGGCACGTGTTCTTCCAGCAGTCGCTTTAACACTTCTGCGATGCGCAGCACCGGCACGACTTTCTGCACCTCCGCTATAAGCCCAGGGTATTCAGTGCCGACGCGTTCGAGAATCCATTGCGTTTCCTGCAAACCCAGGAACAAGTGTGCGTTCTCGTGCACTGCCTCTGTAATGGCTTCGACGAGGACTTTTTCACGGATGTTTCGGGCTGCGTCTAATTTGACCGGGGATTGCGGCACGTCGTGCAACAACACCTGGTAACACCCGTCTGGCACCGCATTGTCTTTCCATACGGCGGTGCGCGGGAAGGGCAGTCCGAGCTCGTTGACGAGATTCCTGCGCGCTGTATCAAAGGCTCGGTCGAGCGCGGTGGTATCGAGTTGTGCCGCCAGTCGCGGGGCCAGGCGTACCGAGAGTGGCGAGGAAAACGCCGGCGGATGCTCACCGATCGTGGGCGTATGGCCTTTGTAGCCATCGGTACGCAGCGAAGCCAGTTCCGGCCCGCGTTTCGGCTGTTTATCATTCAACTGCTTACGCAGCACATGCCCCGATGCGAACAGGGTCACAGCCAGTATCGCGAACAGCGTAGAAGGAAAACCAGGTACCAGCGCAAAGCCGCCCAGCAATGCCGCGGCGCTGTAAAGCGCACGCGAGCTCGTGGACAATTGTTTCGCGATTTCAGTGCCGAGCGAGCTCGGCTTGCTGTGTTCGTCTGCAACGCGGGTGATCAATATACCTGCAGCAACCGAAATGAGGAGGGACGGAATCTGCGAAACCATCGCGTCACCGATGGAAAGCACGGAGAAGCGATTCGCGGCCTCGCCGGCCGTCATGCCGTGATAGCTCACGCCGATGACGATGCCGGCAACGATATTGACCAACGTGATCACTAGGCCCGCAATCGCATCGCCCTTCACGAATTTCATAGCACCGTCCATCCCGCCGTGCAATTGGCTTTCAATGGCGAGCATGCCGCGGCGGCGCTGCGCATCCTCCGCACTGATATTGCCCGCGCGCACGTCGGCGTCGATGCTCATCTGTTTGCCGGGCATCGCATCAAGTGTAAAGCGGGCGCCCACTTCGGCAACACGCTCCGAACCTTTCGCGATCACGATAAATTGCACGGTCGCGATGATGAGGAAGACCACCAGGCCGACAACGAGATTACCGCCGACAACCAACTCGCCGAAACTCTCGATGATGTGCCCGGCTTCGGCATGCAACAAGATAGACTTGGTCGACGCGATGTTCAACGACAAGCGAAAGAGCGTTGTAAACAAGAGCAGCGCGGGGAACGATGAGAGCGATGTGGCGTTCGGGATGTACATTGTCACCATCAGCAGCACCACGCTGATGGTGATGTTGAGCCCTAGCAAGGTGTCGATCAGAAAGGGCGGTAATGGCAGGATCATCAGCGAGATAACAGCAACGACCAAGGATGCGATCGCAACCTCGCCGCCAAACTCGTCAAGGCGTAATGTCTTCAGCATGGGTCCCTCCGTGGGGAATCAGTGTGGGGTAGCCGCGCCTTCACGCTTGCCACCGATGCTCTCGACCCAGGCAAGCACGCTCGCCACAGCATCGAAGAGCTGTTCGGGTATCGGGTCTTCGATCGTCACGGTATAAAGCGCGCGTGCGAGCGGTGGATTGCCGACGATCGGTATACCGTGGCGCGCCGCCTCTTCACGGATAACGCGGGCTTCCGCATCAACACCCTTCGCAATAACACGCGGTAATCCAAATTCGGACGGGTCGTAACGGAGCGCCACAGCGTAGTGCGTCGGATTCACAACAACCACATTTGCGTTTTTGACAGGTTGCTGCTGACCGGACGATGCTGATTCCCGCGCGATTTTACGGCGCTGATTTTTGATGAGCGGATCACCTTCTGAATTCTTGTGTTCGCGCTTGACTTCGTCCTTGCTCATGCGGTGATCGCGGATGAAAAGCCAGTGCTGGATACCATAGTCCGCGATGCCGATAATAAGATAAAGGACACCCGCTATGCCGAGCACCCGGCAAACCACGCTCCACGCGATCTTGACGATGCTGTCGACCGGCTCGTACACCACGCCGAGCATCAACGGCATCAGAATCATCATCGTTTTCCAAAGCACCGCCGTGATCAGGACGGCTTTTACGATGGTCTTGACGAGATCGATAAGCGAACGTACCGAAAAAATACGCTTGAGGCCGGAAGCCGGGTTGATCGCGTCGAATTTCGGCTCGAGTGGTTTGAGCGATATTTCCAGTCCGACTTGCGCAGCGATCGTTGCAACGCCGATAAAGGCGGCACCCATGACAATGGGGAGCAGCAATAGCAGTGCGTGAATGCCTGCCGAGACAAGCAGCTCATGCAGTGAAGCGCTGCCGTTTTGCGAGTTGACCACGTCTAGTCCGCCACGCATGACGATGCGCAGTTGCTCCGCCATATGAGGGCCGCCAACTGAAAACGCGATGGCTGCGACGATCAACATCGCCGCGAAGGGAAGATCCGTGCTCTTCACGGTCTCGCCGTCGCGGCGTGCGTCTCGCAGCTTTTTGTCAGTGGGCTGTTCTGTCTTTTCGTCGGCCATCGCGAAGCCTTTGTCTTGTATATTGGCGCGATTTTCGTGGCCGTTCATCACGATTGCCGGTGGCCGCGGCGAAACGATGGGTCTAACGACGAACGCCGCCGTGCGCCGCTTTTCGACGAAGCCCCCCTTTCGTTAACAGCGCATGTGGTTCGTCGCCACGATTCATCGCACGTGCGCACCGCAGTACCGTTGCACATCGCCGAGGCGCAGACTTTCCATTCCAAAATAGGAAAGTCGTTCGGATATCTGGTGTTTCGACCAAAAACGGGAGCATTCCATGTCGCTGACAAAATGTAGTAACCGACTCGTGTCGGCCTTGATTGAGGCGCTGATGTTTGGTGCCAAGCATGGCTATATTGAGCAATCGGAGCGACTGCTCGCTGCTTTGCATGTGTTACGTCCCGATTTCATGGAGTTGTATGCGTATGACGCGTGGTTGATGATCCGGCGGCGCGATTTTGCCCAAGCCGTGCGCGAACTGCGTGTACTCGAACAACGCACGTTGCGAGGTTCTTTCGGTCCTTACGTGGCCGCGCTGCTTGCCGTGTCGCTGTGCGGTCTGGACGACCCGGCGTGGCGCGTCTATGCCAACGACGTGGCAAGCCGCAATGAGGATAAGGACTCGGTGGATCTGGTGATGACATTACTCGGGAAGAAACGCACCCCCGAAACGCCCGCGGACGCGTCGCAGCTCAATCGAGACGATCTTCAGAAACTGATGCAGCATCGCCACTTGCGGGCCTAACAAAAGGAGCATGACGATGAGTCTGACGATTCCACCCGTTCCCCCGCTAGACGCAACATCCACGGTGTCGCGCCAGGAACCGATCTCCTCGAGCGTTCCTGGCGCGGCGGTGGGTTCGGGGACCGCCCAGGAGCCGAGCGCACAACTCGTGGATCTGTTTCGCAGCAAGCTGGATTCGGCGCGTCTTGCTCCGCCCAGCATGTCTCACACACAGGGTCCATCTGCCTTGTCCGATGTCGTTACCCAGCAAGACCAGGCCGTAGCGAACTTGCGTGGTGAGGTTGACAAGTTTGCCGGGGACGCATCCACGATGTCGATGCAGGAGGCGGCGGCTCAGTCGATCAAGGTACAACTTATGGTGTCCGAAATGGTGGGAAAATTGTATGTTGGCGAGGCGGTCGCGCAGGGTGGTAAGAGTTCGGTGCAAACACTGATGAAGAACCAGTAGTTCGACTGCCTTGTACAGGACGGATGCAAATGGCCTACTATTTAAAGTGGTTCCGTACAGTATTGCTTATGTGCTGCGTCGTAATCGCGATGACCGGTTGCAGCAAGCAACTATTTGCGCAGTTATCGGAGAACGACGCAAATGACATGTTGGCCGTGCTGCTGGACGCCCGGGTAGACGCATCGAAGGAAAGCGACGATGGCGGCAAGACGTGGAGCGTGTCCGTTGAAGGAAGCCAATTTGCCCGGGCGATCGATGTTCTGCGCGCGCGAGGTTTGCCCCACCAGCGCTTCCAGAACCTAGGAGATATGTTCAAGAAGGAGGGGTTGATTTCCACGCCGACGGAGGAGCGCGTGCGTTTTATTTACGGCGTGTCACAACAACTCTCGGAAGTACTGTCGCGCATCGATGGTGTCGTCTATGCCAACGTGCAGATCGTGCTGCCGAATAATGACCCACTCGCCACAACCGTTAAACCTTCTTCGGCCTCCGTGTTCATCAAGTACCTGCCCGGTACTGATGTCTCGACGTTGACTCCGAATCTGAAGAACCTCGTCATGCACGCGGTCGAGGGGTTGACCTATGATAACGTCAGTGTGACGATGGTGCCTGGCACGGCATCGCCCGAACCGCCGCAACTTCCCGCGCCCTCGATTCCGTCGCAGTGGCTTTGGGCCATCAGTATCACCGCGGCTGCTTTGCTGGGTGTTGCACTTTGCTATCTGGTAATTCGTTTTGGCTCAACGTTGAAGGCGGCAGCCTCGCGATTGCGCGCACGTGCCAGCGGGGCTGCTACATGAGCGGTTATATCGAGACTATCATGGGCGGCGAACCGCACAACGGTCATGCGTCAGTTGCGTTAACGCATGGAGCGGGACACGACCGGCGCTGGGATGACAGGCCGCCTGACCCGCAACGTACGCTTCAATGGCTTCGCGCATATGAGTCGCGCATAACGAGCGGTGCCGCGCGATTGGCGGCGGGGCAATGCCGTCGGCTTGGCGTGCCGTTCAACCCACGCGCAAACCGCATGTGGTACGCGGCAAGAGATGTCTGGCTAGGTGCGTCGGCACCAGTCAGCGCTTACGTGCACCGGGCAAGTCGTCTCGCGTTGCTGGATGCGGCATCACTGCGACCGGTGCTGGCTGCACGCGCCATTTATCCATCGCGCGGCGCACTGCGCCGTATCGTCTCCGGCAAACAACGCCACGTTCTCGCCAATGCATTGGGCGAACCTACATTCGTTGCGCTCACGGAAATGGGGCTGAATGCGCTTTCCGCAAACGTGCCGGTTCCAGAGGACGCGACGGCTGACACACTTGTTGCCGCGGGACGCTTATTGTTCGAGCGCGACGAGGCATGGCCGCTCGCACCTGCGCGCAGATTGATCGGCTTGGCCTTGGACGATAATCCCGGTGAAAGCGATACGCCTGCACAAGGACCGGTGCTAGAAGCGGCGTCAAACCGTTTGGAACGTGGCCCGACGGATGATTCGGAAGCGTTTCTTTCGGATGCAGGTAAGTTGTTTCCGGAGTTGACATGGTTATTTGGCTGAGAAAACCAAGCGGGGGCATCGGTGTCGGACAGGATGTCCTGCGCGCGAGCGAATTGGCGCAACTGGTTGAACTGGACCGCGCTTCGGTCCATTTTGAAAGGTGCACCGAGGAACTGCTCTCAGCGGCGCGGCGGGATGCCCAGGCAATACACAGCGCCGCCGAAGAAGAGTCGCAGCGCACGCTGCGGGCCGCGCAAACGAAATATGAGAATGCCGCGCGTCTCGGCTATGAGGCCGGCCGCCGACGCGCGATGCAGGAGGCACACGCCACCATGCTTCGCCGCGCCAAGGCCGAGCGCGATGTCCTGGTGGCGTCCCGGCAGCGTATTGCCGGGCTTATCATGCGCACGGTCACGAAGGTAGTTGGCGAGACAGAACGCGACGCGTTGTTCACACAAGTCGCCGTGTCGCTATCGCGCAGCTTGGAAGATACATCTTTTCTTACTGTACGCGTTGCCGAGTGCGATATTCGCGAGGCAACGCACGCGTTCAGGAACGTGTGCGAGGCGAACGGATGGCCGGTGAATCCCGAAATCCTGGTTGATCCTGAGGCGGAGCCCGGCAGTTGCGTTTGCGAATGGGATCACGGCGTCATTGAAGGCGGGTTGCCCATGCAATTGCGCGCGATCGCGGCGGCGATTCGACGCGTGACGTCCGCCGAACCCGCAAGTAGCGAAAGCGCGGACACGTATCAGGAGGGCCTTGTACCGGAAGGCGACATCGATGATACGCTGCCTGACAATGCTGTAGACGTCACCAGGGTGAACCCATGAATGACGTTACCGCCTATATAGATGCTTTGAGCGAGAAACTTGCGGTCCTAGACGGAAGCGCGCGTCATGGTAAGGTGGTCGAGGCGGTTGGCACGCTGTTGAAGGTTGGTGGACTGGATGCCACGTTCGGTGAGCTATGCGAATTGCGTGATGCGCGCGGCGCGGTGTTGCAACGCGCGGAGGTCGTGGGCTTCACGCGGCAGTTTGCATTACTCGCGCCGTTCGGCAGTATCACCGGGCTATCCCGTGCAACGCGGGTAACGGGTCTTGGTCGCCCGCTTTCGGTGCCGGTGGGAGACACGTTACTGGGGCGAGTCGTGGATGCCCTTGGCGACCCGATCGACGGTAAAGGCCCGCTGGAATGGCAGTCGCTACGCCCGGTGATGGCCGCTGCGCCTGATCCGCTGAAGCGACGAATGGTCGACACCCCGATGCCTACCGGCGTACGAGTCATTGATGGACTGATGACGGTAGGAGAGGGGCAGCGCGTAGGCATATTTGCGCCTGCCGGCGTTGGTAAAAGCACGTTGCTGGGCATGCTGGCGCGCGGGGCGGCATGCGATGTCAACGTGATCGTCCTGATCGGCGAGCGGGGGCGCGAGGTTCGCGAGTTCATCGAGCTGATTTTGGGAGAGGAGGGCATGGCTCGTAGCGTCGTCATTTGCGCAACGTCGGATCGCTCGTCCATCGAGCGTACGAAAGCCGCCTACGTTGGCACGGCAGTCGCCGAGTATTTCCGCGATTGTGGCTTGCGCGTGCTGCTGATGATGGATTCGCTCACACGCTTCGCTCGCGCCCAGCGAGAAATCGGGTTGTCGGCGGGCGAGCCTCCGACAAGACGGGGTTTCCCGCCGTCTATTTTCGCCGAGTTGCCGCGGTTGTTGGAACGGGCGGGAATGGGAGAGAAGGGGTCGATCACGGCTTTTTATACAGTGCTCGCGGAGGATGACGAAGGCAATGATCCAATCAGCGAGGAAGTCCGCGGCATTCTCGATGGGCATATCGTGCTTTCTCGTGAAATAGCGGCCCGCAATCGCTATCCTGCCATTGACGTCTTGCACAGCCTGAGCCGTGTGATGACCCTGGTGGCAACGCCAGAACATTGCAGCGGCGCCGCCCATATACGTAAGCTTATTGCAAGGTATGCGGAGGTCGAGTTGCTCATGCAGATGGGAGAGTATCAACAGGGGTCCGACCCGCTAGCCGACGAGGCTATAGCCCAGCATGAGGCAATTGAATCATTTCTGGGACAGCCCACCGATGAAGTGACGGATGAGGCACGCACACTCTCGTTTATCTCCGAATTCATACCGACATGACCGCGCTTGCGATCCGTCAATGGCGCATCATCGTATCCGTAAAGACGCGCCACTGCGAACGATGCGAAGCGGATGTGACAAGGGAGCGCAAGGCACTCGTCGAGCGTCAGTCCCGACTCGCCGAGGCCATGCACGCGGTGACCGTGGCGGAAAAGAAATGCGTTGAACACGAAGCACGCATTGTGGCGTTGATCGATGGTGCGACCCACGTCGTCACATCCGACTATCTTGCGCATGACGCCTGGCGCGCGCCGCTGAAGGATGTCCTTATGGCCGAGCGCAACGCGGAGAAAAAATGCCGCGCGGCGGTGACACACCAGCAGCAGCGGCTCGCCGATGCGCAGGCGGCGCTTGCACGGGCGCAATCGGCACTTGATCAATGTCGTCGCAAGCTTGACAAGTTGCTGAAGCGTGCTGCGGTCGCGGTAGAGCTTGCGACTGACGAAGAAGCGGCGGAAAACCTGTTGGCTCGCCGCCACGCGAGGTAATCGATGGCACACGATTTTCATGCATGGGCCGAGGCACTCCTAGGATGGTTCGAGGCGTATCACAACTTCATCGTCATGCTGATGCTCACTGGCATTCGCATCATGGTGGCATTCATCCTACTGCCCGCCACCAGTGATACCGTGTTGCCCGGCACGGCACGCAATGGCGTGGTGTACGTCTTGTCGATATTTGCTGCCGCCGCGCAATCACCACAAGCCTTCGAAGGACTTGGTGGCGGTGGGTTCCTAGTGCTGGCTTGCAAGGAAGCTTTCCTCGGTCTGGCGTTTGGTTATTGCGCGGCACCGGTTTTCTGGATTGCGCAATCCCTTGGGACGATGATTGATGACTTGGCCGGCTTCAATAATGTCCAGATGACTAATCCTTTGCGAGGTGATCAAAGTACGCCCGTTTCCACGTTGCTACTACAACTCGTGGTGACGCTCTTTTACGCCGGCGGCGGCATGCTGTTTGTCTTGGGTGCGTTGTTTCGCTCTTTCAAATGGTGGCCGCCATCCGTCCTCTACCCATCGCTTGCCGCCACGACCGAAACGTTTCTCATCCAGCGCACGGATTCGATCTGGACAGCCTTGGCGAAGCTTGGCACCCCAGTAATGCTTGTGCTGGTGTTGGTCGACGTGGGTCTGGGTATCGTCGCTCGCGCCGCTGACAAGCTTGAGCCCAGTTCGCTCAGCCAACCGCTGCGAGGCGTCATTGGCGTGCTGATGCTGATTGCTCTGGTGGCAGTTTTTGCCTCTCAGGTGGTTGGGGACGTGCAGATACAGGGTCTATCTACCGAATTGATCAAAGGCATGCTGCCATGATCCGTGGCAGGAAGCGTATTGTGACGTTTCAGTTACCTGTGCATGATGCTATGTCTGCTTGTTACACATCATTTTGATGAGCATTGTTGTGGAGAGCACTGCCGATTATTGAGATTGTGCGAACGTGATGTCATTACCATTAACCCGTGGCCGGGAAAAACATAGGTCACGCTGTGCTACCTGCGCGGATTGTCCGATCCGCATCGGCAACATTCTGGGATGGGATCATCATGTTTTCATCAATCTACTTTGCCCTGTTGTCCGGGCTGACACAGAAGAACGGTTTGCCTGCATATAGTGCCGCCATGCTCGACGGTGCTACGGAGAGGGCCTATTGTCTGGTCGACGACGCCTTGGAGCGCCCGTCTCATAAGCGAGTCGACACCGATATCCAGCGTCTGGTCGCTGCGGCGGATGCATCACTCGTTTTAGGTTACGCGCAAGATGCGGAGGAAACGTATCGTCGTGCACAGAGCATGATCGTGGGTGATGATAACCGGTTGCGCATCATGTCGTGCCGCAATACGGGTTGGCAACTCATGGCGCGAGATCGCTACGCAGCCACCGCAAAATGCTTTGTGCGTATTATTAACGACGAAGCGTCAAGTACTACTGATCGACTTGAAGCGTTAATCGCCTCAGCATTGGTGCAACATCAGGTGGGTAGGCAGCGCGACGCCGACGAAGCGCTATTACAGGCCGCCGACCTTGCTGATTGCCATACCGATCCCACATGGCGCTTGGTAATTTCGCTACTTGCACTCGAATTCGACGTACAGTTGCGCATTCGTACGGCCACGACACTCAAGGATCACGCATTTTGGAGTTCAGCCTATCTGTCGCACGCGCAGGGCGCGGCTGATCGGATCGACGTGACGAACAAGCTGACGGATTGCACGGTCCTTGTGTCGCCGATGCCTGCGTTGTTGGTACAGCGCCATGAATATCTTGCATGGCTCGCGTCGTTGGCACGAGGCGAGCGCGCCGCGGTCGGACCACTACTGGATGCGATCAGTCGACCTCAGGTATTTAGGGGTGCGGATCAAGCGTTCCTCGCGAAACTGGATATCGTACTTGCTGCACTGGCGGGCGGCCTCGACGACATCGCCGACCTGGTGCTCGCGAAGATCAGCCGTACCGAAGCCGAGACGGGAACCCGTCGCAGCAACTTCGATTATCTCTATTGCGTGTCCAAAATGGCGGTGTGCCGTGGCAATCCCGCGGAGGCGCTGAAGCTTTACGCAAGCTATGCATCGGAAGCGTTGCGCTGTTTGCGCAGTGAAACGACGGATATCGGCATTACGCAATCTTCGGTGAGTCGTGCGCTGCCGACGGATGACGTTTTTGCGCGTTTGCCAGCGAAGTATCGCCGGGCATATCGCTACATTATCGAGAATCTGGAGCGGGCCGATTTGAATACCCGGGAAATTGCCGCGCAAATCAATGTTACCGAGCGCGCCATTCAACTTGCCTTCAGGCGATCGATCGGTATGTCACCCAGCGCGTTGATACGCAAGCTTCGTTTGGAAAGCATTCGGAGCGACTTGCTAAGCGACGAACGCGCGGCCGGTTCTATTTTTGGTACAGCCAGCCGTTGGGGCCTGAAGAGTCGTTCCGCGTTGGCCAAGGGTTACCGGCGTGAATTCAATGAGTCTCCGTCAGAGACGATGCATCGCGAGGTGGGCCAGTCATGAAACCTCTTTTTCGCGACCGCAAGAAGGTTCTACGGGTAAGGACGCTGTGCGCGGGGCTTCTCGCCGCGGGCGTGCTGTCGTTACCGGTGCATGCCGAGCATATTCCGTGGCAGAGCAACCGGTTCGAGTACGTGGCGGATCACAAGGATCTCAAGGATGTATTACGGGATTTTGGCGCGAGCCAGCATGTGGCCACGTGGATTTCTCCGCATGTCGAAGGCACGGTGGCGGGACGGTTCAATGCGACGCCGCAACGCTTTCTCGATCAAATGGCTGAGTCATTCGGGGTATTGTGGTATTACGACGGTAGCGTGCTACGGATCTATGGCGCCAATGAAGCACGCAGCGCTACGTTGGGTCTTTCTAATGTGAGCACCGATGAACTGCGGCGCGCTCTCTCGAGGCTGCAGATCGACGATCCTCGGTTTCCGGTACGCTACGATAGCGTGTCCGGTACCGCGGTGGTGTCCGGCCCTCCGCGCTTCGTCGAACTGGTGACCGATGTCGCGCATTTGATCGACCATAAATCCGACGCTGCCGACAAGGTGGTGGTGCAGCGGTTTCCGCTGCGCTATGCATGGGCCACCGACCGTACCATCACGATCAATGGCCGCAATGTGACGGTGCGTGGCGTGGCCTCGTTGCTGCGCTCGCTGTACGGGCAAGGCGTGCCCCGTAATGGCGACGCCGCCACCGATGTGCCGCCGGCGCGGCGCGATGCATACCGAATGCCCAGCGTCCGTGAAATGCAGGACGACGGCATGACAGCAGGCGCCACGCGTGCTTCGAGCGGACGACAGCCGCCGCTACCCTCCATGCCTGGTCTGGGCGCTGACCAGCAGTCCGCCGCGTCCAAGGGGGATGGTGCGGCGCTACCGGCTGGCGATACGGAAATGGCGAGCGCGTCGGCCGGAGGGGGCGCGGGCGGAGCACGCGGTCGCGCTGGCGGGAGTGGAGGGGCGCAAGGCGGCCCGACGATCGAGGCCGATTCGCGTAGTAATTCGATTCTCGTACGCGACAGAGCAGATAATATGGCTGCCTTCGGTTCGCTGATTCAATCACTTGACATGCGACCGGGCGTGCTGGAAATCGACGCAAGCATCATCGAGATCACGGACAATGCTCTGAAAGAGTTGGGCGTCGACTGGCGCCTGCATTCCGGCCACTTCGATATCGAGACCGGCAATGGCCAGACATCGCAAAATAGCAGTACGAGTTCATTGAATCCGCAGGGATTCGGCAACCCTTTGGACTCCACGACGGCTGGCGTGTTGACAACCCCGGCTGGCGGTGTCTTGACCGCAGTGATCGGTGGCGCAGGGCGCTATTTGTTGACGCGTATCAGTGCAATGGAGCAGACGGAGCAAGCCCGGGTCACGGCAAGTCCGAAAGTAGAAACACTCGACAACGTCGAGGCGCTGATGGACAACAAGCAGACCTTCTATGTGCAAGTATCTGGCTATCAGTCGGCCGACTTGTACAGCGTCTCGGCAGGCGTCTCCCTACGTGTTCTTCCATCTATTGTAAGCACACCTGATGGCGAGAATATACGCATGGACGTGCACATCGAGGATGGCAAGCTGAGCGATCAGGAGGTGGGAAAATTGCCAGTTGTCAGCAACAGCACGATCGATACCCAGGCGTTGATCAAAGAGGGCGACAGTTTGCTAATTGCAGGCTATTCGGTGGATCAAGACGATCGCACGCAAACCGGGATACCGCTACTCTCGAAAATCCCGGTAATTGGTGGTCTCTTTCGCTTTCGGCATCATCAGGGACAGCGCTTTCAGCGTCTCTTTCTTCTTACGCCGCGAGTGCTGTCAGCGGCGGCGGGTGGTGGCGACAGTGGCGCAGTACGCAGCGATGATACGGGTTTAGGTGTAGTAGTGCCGCCGGACAATCAAATGGAAAGGATGCCGCCGCCGCCCGTTCCGATGAATCTCTATCCCCGGCAACAGGGCGATAGCGGTCTTTCTGACATGCATTCAATAACCGGCCTTCGGACAGGTCCGACGACTATTGGGATGTACAATGACGCGGGACATGACCAATAGGGGTGACTGTCCTAAAACCGCCTTCAGCGATGGAGCGGCATCCTGCGCTGGAGGGAGAAGCCTTGCAACCCTACAGGCGGTCCCCGTACGTAACACGTGCCAAGCGCGAAAAAGAAGAACCGCCCGCGCATGGATGCCCGAGCGATAAGCGCACGATAATATTGCTAAAATATGGCCTGATCGCCACTGCTACGTACACTACGTCAGCAGTTGTCGATCAGGGTGTGTGATCATGATTGGTCGGCTCACGCGAGCTTGCGCTGGTTACCTTCAAGATAGCTGAGGAGCAACGTGTTGAGCGTGCTCGGAGGCGTCCCGGCGGCTTGTTTCGTCTTGTCGTCAGGCTCCTTGGATTTATCCTGCGTTTGCTTGGCATCCGCTTCTTTTTCGGATGTACCATCGGCCTTGTTGCTGTTTTTCGTGCCGTTGCTCGATGTCTTGGCAAAACGCTCACTCGGTTCCCGCGTTCCTTGGGTGCCGCGGCGGCCTCCCCGACCGGCGCCTCCAGCGAACAATGCTGCTCCGGCCGTTGCGCCAGCCTCTGCTGTTTGCGTGCCGTTATCGCCAAGCACGGTTTCGCTTAGTTTTTGCGCACCCTCGCTGGCTTCCGTCTTGGCGACCGCCTTGACGACCTTGCCCACGCCACCATGCATGGCGCCGGCAATCGCGTCATCAAGCTGCGCGCTACCCACATGCGCCGCGGCGAGCGTGGAGGCAACGACATTTGCACCCAGCCCCTCCGGTGTAAGATCGGCCGCAACGTCAAGCGCATCGCTGGCGACATTTTCCATATCGTTCATCATGCCCTTAAAATTGCCGTGTGCAAGGTCCTTTACCGCATTGACCGAGCCCGAAACAATTCCCTCGGCAGACGAAACGAGATCGGATGCAACCGAATCTATTCCCTGATTGATGTCTTTCTTGACCGTCTCGACACCCTTCTCGGCAGTGTTCAACACTTTGTCGAAGCCTTTTCCGAGATGAAGCCCCTTTAATCCCTCGAGTGTTGCCTCCGCGCCGGCAGTGTATGCATCGCTGGCCGTTTTTTCAACGTCCTCGGCTGTCTTCAGCAAATCCTGCATGGCCTCCTTGAGGTTACCTTGCATCAGCGCCTCCGTCATCGCAAGCGCATCCTGCAGCACTTTCTTTATATCGTTTTCAAGCGCATGTACTACATGCTCGACCCCGTGCACGACCGCTTTCGCGGCATTTTCGATATCGTGACCTAGGTGTTGGAACGCGTGCTTGATCTTCGAAAATATACTCATTTTCTTCTCCTTGATGCGTTCGGCTCGTGAGAGCCGACGCTGAACGGATGGCCTTGTGACTATCCGCATGAAGAGTTACGTGCCGAAGAATCAGCTGTTCGCTGCCCCTTGCTGCTGGTTCTGGGTGATCAGCGCCAAGAGTTGGGACAGCAGTTTCAGCATCTCGTTGGTTTGCGAGTTAGCGTCGCTCGAGCTATCCGTGCCGTCCGTGCCGTTCGTCCCGTTTGCGGAGCCGCTGCTTGGATCGGATGCACCAGTTGCACCGGAGGTATCGCCTGAATCCCCGCCGCCTGCGTCGCCGCCGTTGTTATCTGCGCTGCCGGACTGGGACCCTTGCAACTGTTGTAACAATTTGATCACGTCGCTGATCAAGGATTGCAAGGTTTGATCCTGTCCGCCTGCTTGGGACCCACCTCCTGCCGGGGCACCACCACCTGCCGGGGCACCACCACCTGCCGGGTCGCCGCCGCCAGCCTGGCCACCGCCTTGCGTGCCTTGCATCTGTTGCAGCAGCTTGAGTAAATCATCGATGATCTGATTTGTTTGCCCCGACTGCTGGTCAGCCCCATTACTGCCTTGCGACGATTGCTGCAAAACCTTCAGGATTTGCTCCAGCAGCGACGCGATTTGACTCTGCAGGCTGTTCGAATTGCCGCTTTGATCGACGTTATTGCCGGATGACGCGCCTTGCGTCGAATCCGGGTTCTGCGCCGAATCGTCAGCACCACCCGAACCATCGGCACCACCCGAACCATCGGCACCGCCCGAACCATCAGCACCGCCCGAACCGTCAGCACCACCCGAACCGTCAGCACCACCCGAACCAGCAGCGCCGCCTGCGCTACCTGTCCCGCCACCGCCACCGCCACCGCCACCGCCGGCGGACCCGCTTCCGCTTTGCTGGTCGCCCCCGAGCTTCTGCTCGATAATCTCGAGGATCAGTTGGAGAAGTTTCTCGAGATCGTTGTTGCTAAGCTTGCCGTTGTTTTGAAGGTCGGACTCTAGATTTTGGAGATCGGTTTGGATGCTGTCGTTGCTGATAGCATTGTTGTTGACGTTGCTCATTCGTAGCCTCTTACATTGAACGATGATCGGATCGCAGCGCCGATAAGCGCTTTACGCATGGAAATCCTACTGGCCGCGCGACGGCGGCAGCATGCCACCCGTCCCATGTGAAAGCGTAAGAGACTTGGTGTTTTTGTCTGTTTCCAAAAACGAAGCACCATGTTTGAGGGCGAATGAGCGCGATAGGGGGCCGCGCCGTTGCTTCAAGCGTCGTCCGTGGGCGGCGAAACGGGGCGTTCGACGCGCAAGACGGTCAACTGTCTCGGATGGGATACCTCGGTGATACGCTGGACTGTCGCCATGAAGCCGGGGCCGAGCGCGCGCGAGGTTCCGTTCGTTTCGAGCGAGTAAAGAAAGCGTTTGTCCCAACTTTCCTCCGCCGACAGGAGCGTTGCAATTTGTGCATTGCGCGCGTCCATGCCGGCGCGTTGCGTTGCATCTGGTGCATGACCAGTCGGCACGATCGCGTCGCGAAGTTCGCGCAGGGCGTTGATTTTGGCAGCAGCGTCAGGTCTGAGCCACACGCGCTCGGCATACAACTGGTTACCGCGTGTAGCATCGTGGTCGACACGTGCCAGGTATTCATCAATCGGTTCGGGCTGTGCCGCCCCCGTCGGCTGCTCGCGATAGGCGCGATCCCACGCGGTACGCTGGCTATCGACATAGCGCTTGAATTGTCCGACATTGGTAAAGGTGGTGTCCCGATAGCTGAGCGACGCATCGATATGTCCGTCTTCTTCCGCGATGCGCCATGTCGAACCTGTTTCCGATTGAAATACCGTGGTGCCTACTCCTACAATCCCCACGCTTGGCAACACGACCGATTTGACGTGACCATTTTCATCCGAAAAATTTCCTTGCGGGGGCGCCGCTGCTATGAGCCCTGCCGAGACAGGCACTTGCAACGCGCTGCTACGAGTCGCGAAATCCGCCTTCAGTGGACCTTCTTCGCGGCGACGTACGCGGGTCGCCCACGTTTTTGACGCGCCGATTTGCGCGTAAGGACCGATCTTGTAATTATGATGTTCATAGCGTGCGGCAGTGGTCAGGTTAACGCTGCTGGAAACAGATTGTGCCTTTGAGTCCATCCAGTTGAAAGAGACGTCAGGGTCTTTGTAGAAAGCATGGGCGACAGCGTCCCACATCGCACCGGCATCGCGAGGTAACTGCTTGTTCGGTCCACTTGCGGTGGCTGCGTCGATGACATCGACGAGCTTCTTTCGCCACGGATCTGGTTCGCCCGCCGGTTGCTGGCCGGCGGGTGGTGTCCCTGTCGGCTGAAGTCGTGCGCGCACCATCACGCCTTTCGGTTGAGATATATCCAACACGCCTGGCAGTAGTTGAACAGTGCCCGTCATCTGCAAATTACTGTGCAGCAGATTGGCGCCGGCCGCGCCACTGACGCCGAGATGCGCGGCCCACCGGCGATCACTGCCCACAAACAGCTGCCCGTGGTTGGCGGAAGAGCCCGCATTGATCATGGCATGGCGGCCATGAATAAGCTTGGCGTCAGGCCCGACGAGTGCGAGCGGTACCTTGCTGACGACGGGCAGTTTGAGCGCTTCGACGATGCTCGTATTGACCCCGAACTGCCCACCATCCGAGAGCCGTACGTCGTATGTCATGCGAGGCTCGGTAATGACGCGCTTGAAGTTATCGAGCACCGTTTGTGGCGTGGCTGTGTCCAAAGGCATCTCGCCGTTTTTTTCGAGCGTGACGAGTTGTTGCAACGCGCCTTTTAACCGCGTCGCCAATTCAGCTTCCTCGGGCTGAGTGGCTTCCAACTGTTCTATCCAGTTTTCTAGCGTCGCGGTCGTAAGCCTGGCACCATTAGACGTCTTCAGCATGGCATAGGCCTGACTGAGCTTGATCTCTGTTTCAGAGATATTCAGCATGGCCGCGGCACGTGAAGCGATGGTCTGCCGCATGCGCTTTGGCACCGCAGTCGTGTCCCGCCACCCCTTTTTCGCTACGCGCTCGTACCAGACTTGCAGCGTTGCGGCACGCACGGCGCTGGTAATTTGTGGTGCGAGGGGGCCCGTACGCGGTGTCGCCGCGCTCCGTTCAAGCGCCGCGCCCAGTTGCCATATCACGTCCGCCTTTTGCAAATCGTCTTCCGGTTGCCGTAGACTCGCGCCAGCTACCCCGAACGCAAGCGCAGACATCGGCGATTTGTTGAAACCGAACATTCGCCTGAGCGTTGCCAATGTCCCGGGTTGACTTGCGCGTTTTGCATAGCGTGAAAGCTTGAACAGTCGATGCTGGGTCTGCGCGAGCGGCGTTCCCGGGCCCTCGTGCTTGAATCCGCAGCGCCACGCGAGATAAGCGCTCTTCAAGTGCGCCTCGGGGTTCGCCGAGGGATCGGCGGCAAGCTGCACCGCCGCAAGTAACGCCTTTGCTGGCACGCTTACATCGCTTTGCATCGTCAGGGGTTCGGGTGTGCCGGTTGTGCCCGCAGGGCGTTCGTGTTCAGGTAGCGCGGACAACGCGAGTTGCACCATGGCCGCCATATTGTCGGGCACGGGATGACCTGCGGGCAATGCGTCGATCAGGGCGTTACTCGCGCGCAGTGCCAATTTGGTCGCGTCATTACGCACGGCGTGTGAAACGGGGTCGGAATCCGTTGCCGCCTCGCCGCACAGCGTCCGCAATGTTTCATGGCCTAATGACGATGAAGTGAGGCGGCGCGCGAGTTCGAATCCTTCGCCGCGTATGTCCAGCAGTGCGCCGGCGGCGTCGAGTTGCGTGATTGCCGCGCGCGCCGCCTCCGTATTTGTCCCAAAAGCCTGATGCAGTCGATGCAACACTAGTTCTTGCTTGGCAGCGGACACCATCCGAGCGGTTTCGTCCGCGTTTCCTGGCGGTTCCAGGCGCTCGCGCAAGGCTTGGACGATGTCCGGCGCCTGGTGATCCAGGCCCTCTAACCCTTGGAGATTCAATCGTTCCATCGGGAAAGCGTCAACACCGCCATGGGCGGCGATTGTCTGTGGCACCGGCGCGGTTTTACGGGTGCCGGCTAAGGTCTGCGCCACTTTTTTCGTATGTTTCTCGACCGCGGCGGGCGCTGTCGCATCAAGGTTGGGTCGATGCCGCTTGTCCTGCGGCACGCCGACTTTCGCCCGCGCCGTTGTGGGGCGTGCTTGTGTGTAACTGCCAAATATCGTGCTCGTGGTGGTCACGGGCCGCGGCGCGAGTGCGCGTTTCATGTTCGACCAGAAGCCGTCGTTTCGGCGGCTTATTTCAGGACGCGTCGGTTCAACATGATTATTCCTGGCAGGATGCGGTGTCGTTTCTTTATCGGATTCCTCGGCAGAGATAGACTCGTGCGCGCGGCTTGTACTCGCCAGATCGCTGGGTATCATGGGGATCGCCAATAGGTAAGGAAATGACGCGCATGCCGATAGACAGCGCGCGGGAAAGGTTACAGTCCACAGAGTAGGGGTACTATGCCGCCACGTCATGCGTGACACTGCGAAGTTCCAGGTACGCCGACGAAAAAATGCAGATTTCTGCGGTAAGGAAACAACGCGCGTTTCTTTCGTTGAGGTCGTTAGTTTTTCGTCATGGAGTCCGAAATGTCATATTAGTCATTAATAATCGGCGCGATCTTCCAAGGAAAGTCCATGAAGTTATCGAGCCTTTTTTTCGGTAAGTCGTCTGCAATGCGGGAAACCTTGAACGCACGAGATACAATAGACGCAGATAGCGAAGCTGCTACACGCAAGAATAATAAAACCGGCTTTACTGCGGCGCGTGCACGTTTCAAATCATTTTTGGGACTTGGGCGTCCCAATTAAGCCAAGCCAAGCGTACCGCGAGAGCGAAAGTCGCTTCTCCAGACGGAATGGCACACGCCATTCACGGCGGTCAGGACGCTTGAACGTCCTTTCAAGCCCGGGATATCAGGAGGCCCGAGCAAAAGCCAGTCGTGCCGCTCGAGCCCGCGGGGGATTGGCGTAGCGCGGCAAGGCAACCGCCCGCGCCTGGTGTGGGCCTACCTGCCGAGCGGCGCGCGCTGAAAGCCAATAATATTCTGGCAAAGACAGTGCATAAATTCACGGCGCGGGTCAATCACGGACCGATGGCGAAGCCGAGCGTATCCGCGGAGCCTCCGCCCGATGCGACCCAACTCAACCATTGGCTGGAACATCGTGATGGCCTGAACAACTGGGTGCGTAAGACTTTCCGCACGCAGGATGGTGCGGACACGCACGACGCGACCGTCGACGCGCTTGCGGATGTCCTGGCCAACATGCCCCGACAAGCGCGCGCTCCCGAGCCGCTTGCACGCACCGATGCCAGTGACGCGGCCACCGGTGTCACAGACCAGGCGGAAAACACCATCGCAGAGAATACACCGCCGTACGCAGGCTCGTTAATGCTCGGCTACGCTACATTGTCTGCGCTTGGTTCAGACAATCCCGCGCGTTTACTTGCGGCGCTGCAGGTTCTGCCGGACGTCGTCGACCTCGAAGAGTTGACTCGGCGTTCGGTCGCGTTCGTGGCGCCCGACACGCTTGCCGATGAAAACGTACACGTTTCGCGCCAGCCGAGTGGTCCAAGCGTAAGGCCGGAGATTGACCACGCAGTCGATGCGGAAGCGCACGGATTGCAGGACGATACGGAGGAAGCGTGGCATACACCCAGGACTTCTGTCAGTGACCTACCCAATACTGATCAGGTGACTCATGCGCCGCCACAGCATGATGCTCAGGCAGATGCGTGGCGGATCGCGCAATTCTTGGCTGCCACGCCCATCGGTATCGACGTCTTGAAGGGCATAACCGGGAGTAATGCCGGCCGTGCTGAAAGCGACGCCGCGGCGACATTGTTGCAGGCGTGGAACGCCTTGCCCGAACAGCATCCCGATCTTGAGGCCGCGCTCACCGCCGCGCACGCCGCCCGGACCGACGATGGCAACCTGGCACCACGCGTGTTGCGTGCGCTATCCGGCTCCGTGGCGCCAAAAGACGTGGCCGCACTTTATGCGTGGCGCCAGGGCTTTCGAAGTGACGCACCGGGAAGCAACCTCAAACAAGTGCAAACGCGTCTGCATCGTTTCATTTCGCGGGGCATGATGCGCCTGGACAAGCAGAACTGGTTCTTTCAACGCATGTTTGGCCAGAAGAAATCGGCGTTAAGCAGCATGATGCTTGGGACGCCCAGCGCCAGCCGGGCGTCGTATGAAAAAGAGGCTGCCCGCTATGCCAATGCATTGAAGGCGGCTTGTGGCGCACTGGCCGAAGCCTTGCGCAGCCCGCGGGGGCCTGTCTTGCCGCCCGACAGCCCGCGAGCACGTGAACGTGAGGCCGCGGCTGCGGCGCTTGCGGCCCTTTCGACTCGGCCTGCAAGCCACATAGGCGACTTGGAAGTCGACGAATCCACGCGTGCAGTTCTCGAATGCCGTGCGCCGGTAGCGGGTGCCATGGAACGGGACGAGGCACCAATGCTTCTCGATGCCGGTGCGTTGCGGGCGGTTGCCAAGCAATTTCTCGTGCATAGATGGGAGACGGTGAAGACCGCGCTCGACCATGTCGACGATGTGGGCAAAGCCAAGCTCCTGCAGCCCGAGCGTTTGAGCCGGGACGAGGTCAAGCGGGTACTGCGGCAGTTGATCACCGATATTCAGCAGTCGACGCAGGTGTCCTTTGCAGACGGCGGACGATATGGTGTTAGAACAGGGGGGTTATCAACAAGTACCAATCGAGGCGTATTGCGGCATTTGCCCGTGGGAGGCGAATTGACGCTAGGCCATTATCGCAGCCGTCGCGCGATGGTGACACTTCAACGCAACAATGCCGGCTTCGACATATTTACCGGTACCGAACAAGGAAGTCGCACCCAGGCAGGCGTCGGAGCGCGGCTGGGCTACAGTGAAAAATTGCGCTGGCTTGGCGGACTACGGGTCGGAGGGTCATTCGGTATTATGCCGTTGGATCGCGAACATCGTAACCCGCGAGGGGTATTGATTCGCGTAGCACGCGAACGGCTTACAGACGAAAGCCGGGATTGGGGCGTCATGGCCTACGACGATGCACGGACAACCAATACCGCGCTCGAACTGGTTGACTTCCTGTTCGACGAAGCCAAAGAGCCGGTGCGCGAAAGCGGTGCCGAAACGTCGATGTTCGAGCGTCTTGCAGCGAAAATCGGGGATCGCTCCGACATTTCGATTGGCTGGCAGGATACACACTCGAAGACACGACGCCAGAATATCCGAGGGACGCTTGGCGCATCGGTGACGCCCGGGCAGGCGTCGGTTCGAGGATCGTATGGATTGACCGGGACCGTGATACTGGACCTGAACAGCGTCAACGATACGTCAATGCGTGAGGAAAAAGGATCGAGCCGATACGATCGGCAGACCCTTGTCAACACGACGCGATTAAGTGCCCAGGGTAATACAAGCGTGAATCCGAGTTGGCGTGACGGCGATCTTAACGGTGGTTTGCCTGGTGCCGTACCGTTCGGCATGGGTGGCGCGCACCTCAGTCGTCTCTCTGCCGGGCGTGTGATGCTGGTGGCGCGTGATGGGCGACTACTCAATCGAGGTTGCTATGCGGATCAGCAGTTCGTTTCGTTCGATGCATTTGCCGCGGCTGTCAGGCAGTCTCGCGAGGAATGGATCGAGATGTACTCGAAGAACTACCATTGCGACTATCCAGAGGCATCCGCCAAGCTCGACCACGATCTTGACCTGATGAAAACGCATCAGCGCAAGAATCAAACATTTTTGATGCGCCGTCGCCTCAAGCCAGCGAAAGCCATGCGTGCTGATGTGTATCGTGCACTGGAGGTCATGCACGCGGCAACAGGGGAGACCGCTCCTGGTGCCAGTACCGACTGGTCGAAGCCGCTCAACGCGATGTTGCACGAGCGCGCCTCTTGGCTACCGGAGCGTATCGCCGCCAACGAATTGGTTGGTCGCGAGAAGAGCACTCCTGGGTTGGGCTTGCCAATCTTCGGTATCGCGTCAGAAAGCGTGTTGGCACAGCGTGAGCTAATGCGTTCAAAGTCCTAGACAGGATAAGCGCGCATAGGCAAATACACGGTTTTTCCGTGCATATGCGCTGTTTCGTTTCCGATAACATATATTCGCCATGACATTGGAGTTCTTGGCTTTACGGCGCTTAGCCTCCTCAGGAGTTTTCGCAACCAAGTACCTTCACGGAGAAGTATATGCCTCGCATCGATTCGTCCCACGCTTCCGCGAGCGAACATGCATCGCAAGCGAGCGCCCCCGGTAATAGCGGCTCGAACACAAGCCGCACACGAAAACGAAATGCCACGTCGTTAGGTGGTGCCGGAGCGCCTTCAGGGTCCGCACCCAAGCGTCCCGGGACCGAAAAAAATGTGAGCGGCAACCCACCGTTAGGCACTGGTGCACAGAAACTGCTGCGTTCTCACACACGGTTTTTTGACGACAACAGCGTGTCGATCCAAGGGTTCGATGTGACCCCAGTGCGGCGCGGTACAGCCAACGAAAGTCGTGCGGTGTCGCAGCGTTTGCGCGAGACGCCGGAATTGACTGCGGCTTTGACCGCGACCGTGGACACAATGGCGCAAAAGCCGCTGGCAGACGCGCATGCGAGTCGTAACGCTACCGGCCACTGGATGCACGATTCCCATTTTCACCCCACGAACTACGTTCAGCAAGGCATGGTGCCACGAGAAGCGTTGGCGATGATGGACGAGGTGGGTATTCACCGTACTGTACTGTCGCCCATCCCTACGGATGTGATGCCATGCGGCAGTCACGACGAGCATTCCGAGACGGCACACCATAACAACATTCCTCCTGAGTCTTATTATGTAAAGCAGCAGTACGCCAACATAAAGCCGGAGGAACTCACGTCCGCGGTCGAGAATGAAATCGCACAAAGCGCACACCTGATGCTGAACCAGCAGGTGGATGCGGACACAGCGTTATTCATGCAGCTCTCGCACCTTTCGGAAGCGGAACGCGACCGGCTGGACCCTATGGTAACCGGACTGCATTTGGGCTCGCCCTTAAGTCCTCAAGCACTGCTGCTGAAGCTTGCTACGCATCCTGGGATGTTTACCGGAGTGGGTGAAGTGACCATCCACAAAGAACTTGTTGAGAAGCAATATGAGCGTGCAAGACAAGCGAACCTGACCACCAACGTTCAATCTTTCAAGAATCTGGTAGCGACCGCCGGCGTCATCGGGATGCCGGTGGTATTGCATTGCGATGTAGACTCGACGGATAATCAGCGAGCCAATGGAATTGGAAAGCCGCTTTATTTGAATGACCTTAAATCGCTGTTCGCGTCACCCGAGACGAGTCGAACGACGGTGATTTGGGCGCATTGCGGCGGCATCGGGCGCTTCGTGCAAAAACCGGAAGACCATGCGAACAATCTGCGAACGATTCTGTCGGACCCGAAGATGCAGCATGTTCACATCGATATTTCCTGGTCGCGGGTAGCGCGTCAAATCGTGTTGAAAACACAGCCCGATGGCACCGAAGTGCCCGATCACGAGTCGATTCACGCCTGGGCATCATTGATCAACGAATTTCCGAATCGCTTTTTGTTCGGATCGGATGCCCTCAATCCGCAGGTCAAGGACACATGGGCCGAAACGGGCAATTTGTATAAGCCGTTGCTCGATACCTTGACGCATGAAGCGCGTGTTGCAGTGAAGACCGGAAACTATGACCGCCTCATTACCGCGGCGCGTCCCAAGGTACGCGCCTTCGAGCAGCATGTGCTGACACCCGAGTTTGTGCAAAAACGCTTGCGTGCTTCCGGCGACGGTCGGATCAATGCCGGTCCACACATCAATCCAGACGCACTGCGCGCGGCACGCGACGAGGCTTATGCAAAGGCCGGTGTCGAGGTCGGTGCTTGATTATCGATCCTGTTGTCAGGACACCCGAAACAGTCAATTAGCGTTTCGTGGATGATCTCCACGCCGGTCCGTAACCGGCGCGGAAGGGCATCAATTCGAATGGGTTGATGTTTCCATCTTTGATGTACCAGCGATTCGTGCCGCGAGCGCTTTCAATGCGTTCTCGCGCGCCACGGCCAATTCGAGAAACCCCACCCAGTTGGTTGGGCCGTCCGTATTCAATAGCCGGAGTCGCTTTTCCCGATAGCGCTGGGTAATAAGTTGGGAAGTGGCGTGCTCCTCGGTGATACCTAAAACCGTGGTCCAGGGGCGTGACGCGCGGGCGTATGCGGCAGGGTCGTGAACCGGATCCGTCCCGCCACGCGTAATGTGGAGCGGATTGGCCTGATAAGATTGTGGTGGCGGATAGGGGTGTTGCGCGAGCGCGGGCGTATGAGGTGGATCCATCCGCCCGCTCTGCGTCGAGAGAAAAAAGGGCTTTGTCGCACTCGGATATAAGCCGAATGTAAACAAATGGAACCGCCCATTGAAGTGAAAACCGGCATGTATCTGCGCGCCGTTTGGTCCGTCGCCACCGCCGAATGCAAGGCCAAATCGGCGCTTCGCTCCGACCACCCAATTGTGATAAGTCGGCACCGCCCAGCTCGGTTGTACCGCAGGCGCATATCCCTGATATGCATGGTGAAAGTACGACGGGGACATCACATCGTTTCCGTGTGACGCTGTCCATTGCCAATGAGAGGGCGCTTGGTAGGGCGTGGCGAATTGTGGGTGCCAGGCAGGCCAGTGCATTGCTTGCCCGTAGGGAGCAGGGTAAGGGGTCGCGAATTGTGGATGCGGCGTGGGGGCATGCTGCGTTTGACCGTAAGGCTCGGAACCTGTTTCCGAAGGCCGGGTTGCAACGGCGGACGCAGAGGAAGTCGTACTCGCCGCCGTGGGTTGTGACAGCGGTGTCAACTGCGGCCGCGCTTGCGATGATTCGATTTGCGCCGCTTTCACCGGCGCCGGCGCCGCTGGTCGCACTGGTGTTTCTGCAGCCGGTTCGGGGCGCGCCGCCCCGGTTGTTTCCTGCTCACGCTGAAAGTTACGTGAGAGTGCAGCCATGCGTTCCATGGCGTGGCTGTGCGACACCGTGCGTCGTAGCAGCGTAGACACTGCCGGTCTTTGCCGCGGCGACGCGTTGCCTGGCCCACCCATCAAGCCGGCTCCTATGGGCCGTGTCAGCCGGGCGTTCGATGTAGCAGCATCCTTCGGCGCCGCGTTGGTATCCGTCCCCGCTTCTGTCGGGGAACCGTGCAACGAAGTGATTCTTCCTTTCATCTGGTGCTCCTGGTACGAACGATGCACACGTTCCGGATGATCGTCCACGCCAGAGAGCGTAATGCTTTGGAAGCTGAAGGGTCACGCGATACGGCGACACAGCAGCGCTCAAAACGAAACATCATGATGTTTTCGGTGATAGCGCGCTTGTTTCGCGGTCGTGGCACAGGTGTATCGCGCATGCGGGCTAACGTTGCATTTATCTCGAAATACAAGATTCAGCTCGCGAACGGAGAAGGGGAAGATTCCATGAGTACGATGACACAGTCGCGTGTGCAAGCGCTGATTGACACCATCCAAGAACGTATTGCCGGTGTGGAACGCATTACTGACCTGGATGCGCGACATAATGCCATTTTCGACGTCGTACCCACATTGAAAGCCGAAGCGGAACAGGCATTGGCAGACGACCCGGATGCGTTGAAAGAGGCGATGGATGCCCTACGGGATGCTTTCGACAGATTCAAGCATGCTAACGCAATTCCGCGTCTGCCGTACTCTTCTGACGTGGATGCACGCTACCCCTATCGCGATGCTTTGGGACAACCGGTTCACATTGCGGTACTGTGGGATGCAACCTCTAAAGTGATGGAGCCAATATCTTCCCATGCGTCCAACACGCTGCGAATCGAGGATCTTTATCCCTATGTCGATCCGCGCATCGATAACCACACGCGCGGGCAGGCTTACGAAAACATGTTGTATTCTCGAAAGATCGTTGCCGCCGACCTGCGTGATGAACGCGAATACGACCTCATCGGACAACGCGGCGTTTTTGCTGCGCGACGCATACAAGCCGGTGAATGCCTTGGTGTTTACGGCGGTCGATTGATGAGTGCGGCAATGTTTTTCTGCTGTGTGGATGACACGTTCGTACTGGATGCGGCAGCGGGTGCTTCGGTCACGTTTGTTGACGGCGAGAATATTCTTGCAATGGCGAATACCTCGCTTGCGTACAATGCTGATGGTAAGGCAGTGTGCCAAGCGGATGATCGCGGATACAACATGGAAGCGCGTACGTTTCACGCGTCGTCTTATTGCGGTCGACAGTTTTCCATTCGTGCATTTTTCGCCAGCCAGGCGATTGCATCAGGCACGGAACTGAGATGGAACTACCGGTATTCGCCAGATATGGTGCGCCATGTTTTCGGACGCGCAGACGACCGAGGATGATGCGTATTATGATGACGCCAGGTTTCCTCGCGACGGTGTGACGCAATTTGTCCGCTGGTTAGGTTAGGCAACGTTCATCGCGTGATCCGACTCGCGGGATAGTCGAGTTTAGGCGGATAGCCAGGATATTCAATACACTGAA
>Ga0308167_1000327_pt1 | contig 95152 bp, 79 predicted proteins | sample PhyCR1_2_FD_202138 | JGI IMG/M metagenome (GOLD analysis project Ga0308167, IMG submission 202138) | Phyllosphere microbial communities from UC Gill Tract Community Farm, Albany, California, United States - DLSLRC.R1 | ecosystem: Host-associated > Plants > Phyllosphere > Unclassified | place...
CTTCCACGACCGCTGGTCGCCGATCCTCGACGTGTTCGAGGAGGTCGGCGTCCGCTTCGCGCTCGAGGTGCACCCGTCCGAGATCGCCTACGACTACTGGACCGCGAAGCGGGCGCTCGAGGTGTTCCGGGACCGCCCGTCGTTCGGGTTCAACTTCGACCCGTCGCACTTCGTGTGGCAGGACCTCGACCCCGCCGCGTTCCTGCTCGACTTCGCCGACCGGGTGTACCACGTGCACTGCAAGGAGTCGGTGAAGCAGCTCGACGGCCGCAACGGTCGACTCGGATCGCACCTGCCGTGGGGCGACCCCCGTCGTGGGTGGGACTTCGTCTCCGCCGGGCACGGGGACGTGCCGTGGGAGCGGGTGTTCCGCGTGCTGAACCACATCGGGTACGACGGCCCGACGAGCGTCGAGTGGGAGGACGCCGGCATGGACCGACTGGTCGGCGGCCCCGAGGCGCTCGCGTTCGTGCGTCGCCTGGGGACGATCGCCCCACCGGACGCCGCGTTCGACGCCGCGTTCTCCCGCTCGCGCTGAGCCGCGCGCGGGTACGGACGGACCCGCGAGGCTCTGCCCCGCGGACAGTTCCGCGGTGCCGAACCCGCGAAGGTGTCCGCCGAGCCGAGACTCGCCCCCCCACACCAAACCACACCACCACGAGGAGGACCCATGGCCAGGTCGGCCACGACCACGCCCGGGAACGTCGCGCGCGTCCTCCGCATCGTGCACGAGGGCGGGCCGGTCACCCGTGCCGAGCTCACCCGTCGGACGGGACTCAACCGGTCGACGGTCCTGGCGCTCGTCGGGGAGCTCGTCGAGCAGGGGTTCGTGCACGAGGAGCTCCCGGGAGCCGGGGCGGACCGTCCCGCCGGGGTCGGTCGGCCGAGCGCCGTCGTCCGGGCATCGCGCGACGTCGTGGCCGCCGCGGTGACCGTGGAGATCGACGCCGTCGCGGTGGCGCTCGTCGCGCTCGACGGCACCGTGCGCGACCGCCTCGTCGAACCGCAGTCGAGCGTGCCCGGTGCCGCCGCAGCGATCGACGCCGTGGCCCGTGTCCTCGCCACGCTGACCGCACGCGCCGATCCGGCACTGCGGCTCGTCGGCGTGGGCGTCGCTGTCCCGGGCATCGTCCGGGTCGAGGACGGGGTCGTCCGCGACGCCCCGCACCTCGGTTGGCGGGACGAGCCCTTCGCCGGGCCCCTCGCCGAGCGTCTCGGGCTGCCCGTCCGCGCGGCGAACGACGCGAACGTCGGTGCGTGGGCCGAACGGCTCTACGGCAGCGCGCGCGGCGTCGACGACCTCGTGTACCTCAACGGCGGCGCCAGCGGCATCGGCGGTGGGATCGTCAGCGCCGGCCGCCCGTTCAGCGGCGCGGACGGGTACGCGGGCGAGCTCGGGCACACCTTCGTCGCGGCGAACGGCATCCGCTGCCACTGCGGGGCGATCGGGTGCCTGGAGACCGAGGCTTCACGCGGGGCCCTCACCGCGGTGACCCGGACCGCGCCCGACGACCTGGACGCCCTCGCCGCCGCCCTGGCCGAGCGACACGACGCGGTCGAACGGGTCGTGGACCGCCAGGTGACCGCGCTCGCGACGGCGATCCGGAACGCCATCCACACCGTCGACCCGCAGGTCGTCGTGCTCGGGGGGTTCCTCGGCGTGCTGCTCGGGCACGTGGGGGACCGCGTCGAGGACGACGTCCGGGCGCAGACGATGGCCGCGATGACCGACCGGCTGCGCATCGTGCCGGCGGAGCTCGGCCGTGACGTCCTCGTCCGGGGCGCCGCCGAGCTCGGCTTCGCCGACCTGCTGCGCGACGGGACGCTGCCGACCACGACCGGCGCGACCACGACCGGCCCGAGCGGCGCGACTCCGACCGGCGCGACCACGACCGGCGCGACCACGACCGGCCCGAGCGGCGCGACCACGACCGGCGCGACCGGGACCCGCGCGACCGACACCGACCACACCACAGCCGACCGCGACGACGCGGTCGAGGAAGCGAGATCCGCATGAGCACCACCTCCGACACCCAGCGCGCGAGCGTCCTGCTCGGCACCGAGGACCTGACGATCGAGGACCGCCCCGTCCCCGAGGTCGCCCCCGGCGACGTGCTCGTCCGCGTGGCCGCCGTCGGCGTCTGCGGCTCCGACGTCCACTACTACCGCCACGGCCGCATCGGCGACTTCGTCGTCGAGGAGCCGCTCGTCCTCGGCCACGAGCTCTCCGGCACGATCGCCGCCGTCGGCGAGGGCGTCGACCCCGCCCGGGTCGGCGAGCGCGTCGCCGTCGAGCCCCAGCGCCCCTGCCACCGCTGCGCGCAGTGCCTGGCCGGCCGCTACAACCTCTGCCCGCACATGCGCTTCTACGCGACACCGCCGGTCGACGGTGCCTTCGCCGAGTACGTCACGATCGAGGCCGAGTTCGCCCACGCCCTGCCCGACACGGTGTCCTTCGAGGCCGGCGCACTGCTCGAACCGCTGTCCGTCGGCATCGCCGCGGCGCGCAAGGCCGGCATCGTGCCCGGCTCGAGCGTCCTCATCGCCGGTGCCGGTCCGATCGGGGTCATCTGCGCCCAGGTCGCCCGGGCGTTCGGCGCGACGCGCGTGGTCGTCAGCGACCTCGTCCCCGAGCGCCGCGAGCGTGCGCTGTCCTTCGGCGCCACCGAGGTCGTCGACCCCGTCTCGGTGGACGTCACGTCGGACATCGTCCCCGTCGACGCCTTCATCGACGCCAGCGGTGCGCCCCGTGCCGTCTCGGACGGCATCAAGGCCGTCGGACCGGCCGGCGCGGCGGTGCTCGTGGGCCTCGGCAACTCCGAGATGGTGCTGCCCGTCGAGCACATCCAGAACCTCGAGGTGACGGTCACCGGCATCTTCCGCTACACGAACACCTGGCCGGTCGCGATCGGTCTGGTCGCGTCGGGCCAGGTCGACCTCGACGCGCTCGTCACCGGGCGCTTCGGACTCGACGCGGTCCGCGAGGCCCTCGAGAGCGACACCGACCCGGCCTCGCTCAAGTCCGTCGTCTACCCGAACGGCGTGCCCGCGGGCGCGTGAGGACGCGAGCCGACGTGCGCGACGCGGGGTCGCGCCGTCCGGTGAGCGGTCGACGGACGGGAGGCGCGGTGCCGGCGGGTGCCGTCCTCCCGTCCGTCGTCCGGTCACCACGGCGAGCCGTGGCCGGGTCGGCCCCGCCGCGACACCGCGACGCGCTACGGTTCGGCCATGACCGCGACACCGGCGGCGGCAGTGCCGCGACGCACCGACCGGCGGGCACTCGTGTCCTGGGCGCTCTGGGACTGGGGGTCCTCGGCGTTCACCGCCGTCGTCACCACCTTCGTCTTCAGCACCTACCTGGCGAGTCGGGCGTTCGTCGACCCGCGGCTCGTCGCTGCCGAGGACTCGTCGACGGCCGCTGCGCAGACGGTCGAGCGGGAGCTGGCGCACAACGCCGCGACGGTGTCGACGGCCCTGACCCTGGCGGGGATCGTCGTGGCGCTCGTCGCACCCGCGGTGGGGCGGCTGGCGGACTCGTCCGGGCACCGCCGCCGGTCCGTGCTCATCGGGACGATCGGGGTGGCGCTGTCGATCGGGGCGATGGTGTTCGTCGCGCCGCAGCAGCCGTACCTGGTGCTCGGCGCAGCGCTCCTCGGCATCGGGACCGTCGCGTACGAGGTCGCCACCGTCGGCTACAACGCGATGCTCGGCCAGGTGGCGTCGGGCCCGCAGACCGGACGCGTCTCGGCGATCGGCTGGGCCGCCGGGTACTTCGGCGGGATCGTGTTGCTCGTCGTCCTGCTCCTGCTCTGCATCCAGGACTTCGGCACCGAGGGCGTCGCCGGCCTGCTGCAGCTGCCGTCGACCGTCGCGTCCGGGTCGTGGGACGTCCGGGTCGCGATCGGGATCGCCGCGGTGTGGCTCGCGGTCAGCTCGGTCCCGCTCTTCCTGACCGTGCCCGAGGCGGCGCCGGACCGTTCGCGCACGGGCGGTCTGCTCAGCGCCTACCGTGACCTCGGACGGCACGTCGCCCGGCTGTGGCGGGAACGCCGCAACGTCCTGGTCTTCCTGCTCGCGAGCGCCGTGTTCCGCGACGGCGTCGGTGCGGTCTTCACCTTCGGCGGCATCGTCGCCGCGCAGGTGTTCGGCTTCAGCCCGTCGCAGGTGATCCTCTTCGCGATCGCGGCGAACGTGGTGGCGGGTGTCGCGACCTTCGCCTCCGGGCGGCTCGACGACCGCTTCGGTTCCCGGGCGGTCATCACGGTCGCGCTCGTCGGGCTCGCGCTCACCGGCATCGGGGTGTTCCTGATCGGGAGCGCGACGGCCGGGTTCTGGGTGCTCGGGCTCACGCTGGCGATCTTCGTCGGGCCGGTGCAGTCGTCGTCCAGGGCGTACCTGGCACGACTCGCCACCCCGGGACGCGAGGGCGAGCTCTTCGGCCTCTACGCGACGACCGGGCGTGCGGCGTCGTTCCTCGCGCCGGCGCTGTTCGGCATCGCGGTGACGGTCGGCGGCTCGACGCGGTACGGGATCATCGGCGTGGTCGTGGTCCTCGTCGCGGGCCTCGTGCTCATGGCGTTCGAGCAGCGGGAGCCCGCGCGGGCGTAGCGCACGGTCCGCTCGCCCCGCTCCGGGCCGGCGCTGCCGGTGCGGGTCGAGCACCCGGTCGGAGCACATGCGCCAGGATGGGTGCATGACCGACCAGCGGATCGCCGTCGTCGTCCTCGCCGCCGGGCAGGGCACGCGCATGAAGTCGTCCACCCCGAAGGTGCTGCACCGCCTCGCCGGCCTGCCCCTGCTGGCGCACGTGCTGCGCACGGCGTCCTCGATCGAGCCGGAGCACGTCGCCGTCGTCGTGCGGCACGAGCGCGAGCGCGTCGCGGCCGAGGTCGCCGAGCGTGCCCCCGGGGCGATCGTGGTCGACCAGGACGAGGTCCCCGGCACCGGACGCGCCGTCGAGGTCGCGGTGCAGGCGCTCCCGGCGGACTTCGACGGCTCGGTCGTGGTGCTCTCCGGGGACGTCCCGCTGCTCGACACGGCGTCGCTCCGACGCCTCGTGGACGCGCACGCCGGCAACGCCGTGACCCTGGTCAGTGCGATCGCCCCGGACCCGACGGGGCTCGGCCGGGTCGTCCGCGACGCCGCCGGGGCGTTCGTGCGCGTCGTCGAGCACAAGGACGCCACCGAGGCCGAACGGGCCATCACCGAGGCGAACGCCGGCATCTACGCGTTCGACGTGACCCACCTGCGTGCGGTGCTGCCCTCGCTCACCACGGCCAACGCGCAGGGCGAGAAGTACGTCACCGACGTCCCGTCGCTCGTCGCCGCGCGCGGGGGAGCGATCGACGTCGTCACGCTGACCGACCCGTGGCTCGTCGCCGGCATCAACGACCGCGCGCAGCTCGCCGACGCGGCGCGTGAGCTCAACGCCCGCATCGTCCGTCGGCACCAGCTCGCCGGTGTCACCGTGCAGGACCCGGCGACCACGTGGATCGACGTCGACGTCACCGTCGAGGCCGACGCCGAGATCCTCCCCGGCACGCAGCTCGTCGGGGCGACGGCGATCGCCGCCGGCGCGGTGGTCGGACCGGACACCACGCTCCGCGACACCGAGGTCGGAGCCGGCGCGGTCGTGAACCGTGTCGACGCGACGCTGGCGGTCATCGGCGACGGCGCCACGGTCGGTCCCTTCGCCTACCTGCGACCGGGGACGGTCCTGGGCGAGCACGGCAAGATCGGCACGTTCGTCGAGACGAAGAACGCGGTGATCGGCCGCGGCAGCAAGGTCCCGCACCTGTCGTACATCGGTGACGCCGAGGTCGGCGAGGACTCGAACATCGGGGCCAACACGATCACCGCGAACTACGACGGCGTGCACAAGCACCGCACCGAGGTCGGCTCGAACGTCCGCACGGGCTCGCACAACGTGTTCGTCGCCCCGGTTAGGATTGGTGACGGGGCGTACACCGGCGCGGGTACGACCGTCCGCAAGGACGTACCGGCCGGGTCGCTGGCGATCAGCTACGCCCCGCAGCGCAACACCGACGGATGGGTCGAGGAACACCGACCCGGTTCGCCGGCGGCCGAGGCGGCTCGGCGCGCGCACGGCGAACAGATCTGACGGCGGTCGGGTCGATCGAGACGACCCCGAGCGGGTCAGGGAGTGAGCACCGCACTTGTCCGGAATCAAGACCACGGGCCAGAAACGACTCGTCCTCGTGTCGGGCCGGGCGCACCCGGAACTCTCGGCGCAGATCGCCGACGAGCTCGGAGTCGACCTGGTGCCGACCGATGCCCGGACCTTCGCGAACGGTGAGCTCTACGCCCGCTTCGACGAGTCGGTCCGCGGTTGCGACGCGTTCGTCATCCAGTCGCACACCGCGCCCATCAACGAGTGGCTCATGGAGCAGCTCATCATGGTCGACGCCCTGAAGCGTGCCTCGGCGAAGCGCATCACCGTCGTCGCGCCCTTCTACCCCTACGCGCGCCAGGACAAGAAGGGCCGCGGGCGCGAGCCGATCTCGGCCCGGCTCGTCGCCGACCTGTTCAAGGCCGCCGGTGCCCACCGCATCATGAGCGTCGACCTGCACGCCGCACAGATCCAGGGCTTCTTCGACGGCCCCGTGGACCACCTGTTCGCCATGCCCGTCCTGCTCGAGCGCTTCCAGCAGATCCTCGACCCGGAGACCCTGACCGTCGTGTCGCCCGACATGGGCCGTGTGCGCGTCGCCGACATCTGGTCCGAGAAGCTCGGTGCTCCGCTGGCGATCATCCACAAGCGGCGCGACCCGCTCGTGCCGAACCAGGTGTCCGTGCACGAGATCGTCGGTGACGTCTCCGGCCGCGTGTGCCTGCTCGTCGACGACCTCATCGACACCGGCCGCACCATCGCGAAGGCTGCCGAGGCGCTGAAGAACGCCGGCGCGACCGGCGTGGTCGTCGCGGCGACCCACGCCGTGTTCTCCGACCCGGCCACCGAGCTGCTGCAGAGCGAGTTCATCGACCGCGTCGTCGTCACCGACACGCTGCCCCTGCCCGAGGACAAGCGCTGGGACCGCCTCGAGGTCCTGCCGATCGCGCCGCTCATCGCCCGCGCGATCCACGAGGTCTTCGACGACGGGTCCGTGACCTCCATGTTCGACGGTGCCGCGTAGGCGGACCGGCCGCGCGTCGGGCGTGACCCGGCCGGCGGGCTGAGCCGTGCCTCCCGTCCACGCGGCACGCGCTGCCCTGGCTGCCCGTCTGCGGGCGACGGGCAGCGTGTTCGCCGAGGACGAGGCCGACCTGCTGCTCGAGGCCGGCGACGGCGATCCCGTGAAGCTGCGCGGGCTCGTGCAGCGGCGACTCGACGGTGAACCGCTCGAGGTCGTGCTCGGCTGGGCCGCGTTCGACGGGCACCGTGTCCGGGTCGTCCCGGGGGTCTTCGTGCCGCGGACCCGCACCACCGTCGTCGTCGAGCAGGCCGCGCGACGCCTGCACCGCTACGACCGGGTCGTCGACCTGTGCTGCGGTGTCGGGGCGATCTCGGTGGCGTTGCTCGGACGGGTCGGCGCACTCGACCTCGTCGCGGCGGACATCGACGCGGACGCCGTCGACGTCGCGGCGGAGAACATCGGCGACCGGGGGATCGTCGTCCTGGGCGACCTGTTCGCGCCGCTGCCCGAGCGCTTCCGCGGCGTCGTCGACGTCATCGCGGTGAACGCGCCGTACGTGCCGTCGGACGCGCTGGCCACCATGCCGGCCGAGGCGCGGGAGCACGAGCGGCGCATCGCGCTGGACGGTGGACCGGACGGGCTCGACGTGCACCGGCGAGTGGCCGCGGGAGCGGGGGAGTGGCTGTGCCCGGGCGGCGCGGTCGTCATCGAGGTCTCGTCGACGCAGGCGCCGCAGTCCGCTGCGCTGTTCGAGGGCGCCGGGTTCACCGTGACGGTCGAGTCCGACGAGCAGGTCGAGGGCACCTGCATCGTCGCGGAGCTGCCCGCCTGACACTCGTCCGCCGGGGTCAGCCGGCGCTGACCTGCACCGTGTGCCACCCGGTCGCGCCGTTCGGCGCCGGCGGCCGCTCGACGCTCGTCTGCACTTGACCGTCGGCGCTGACCGCCCGGACCCGGATCGTGTGCGAGCCGGCGTCGGGCGTCCAGCGGTACACCCACTGTCGCCAGGTGTCGGCCGAGACGGAGTCGGCGAGCGTGGCGTCCTGCCACGCGCCGTCGTCGATGCGGACCTGCACGGCCTTCACGCCGGTGTGCGGCTGCCACGCGACGCCGGCAACCGCGACCTGCTGCCCGGCGGTCACCGAGGCACCGCCGCGAGGGGTGTCGATCCGCGACTCGAGCTTCACCGGCCCGCGCTCCGACCACCCGCGGGGTGTCCAGTAGCCCTGGGCGTCGGCGAAGCGGGTGACCTCGAGCTCCGTCACCCACTTCGTCGCGGAGACGTACCCGAACAGCCCGGGCACCACCATCCGCACCGGGAACCCGTGCTCGGCCGGCAGCGGTTCGCCGTTCATCCCGATCGCGAGCAGCGCAGCCGTGCCCTCGTCCTGCAGCACGTCCAGCGGCGTGCCCGCGGAGAACCCGTCGATGCTGCGGGACAGCACCATGTCGGCACCGTCCTGGACACCCGCACGAGCGAGCAGCTCACGGATCGGGTAGCCCAGCCACAGCGCGTTGCCGATCAGGTCGCCGCCGACCTCGTTCGACACGCAGCTGAGCGTGGCCATGTGCTCCTGCAGCGGGAGCGCCAGCAGCTCGTCCCACGTCAGCTCGACCTCGCGGTCGACGGCGCCGTGGATGCGGAGCGACCAGTCCGCGGGGTCGACGGACGGGACCCGCAGCGCGGTGTCGATCCGGTAGAAGTCGGCGTTCGGGGTGACGTAGGGCGTGATCCCGTCGACGTCGAGGGACGCGCCCCCGGGAACGGCGGGCGCGGTCGTCGCCGCACGGGGCAGCCGGACCGCCCGCCGTGCCGCTGCGGCGGCCTGCACCGCCGCGGTGCCGGCTCGCGACGCTCCTCCCACGACGATGGCCGCCACGGCCGTCGTCGTGCTCCACACGAGGAAGGTGCGCCGCTCGGTCGCCGCGGAGCGGGGCGAGGCCGACGGCACGGCGGTCGCTGCCTCCCACCGGCGGAGGTGGCGCAGGAGCACGCGGAGCACGACGATCGCGGCTGCGACGCCGAGGACCGTGGGCGCTCCGTCCCACGTGCCGCTGCCCGAGCGGGTGGTGACGGCGACCAGCGCGAGGACCGCACCGGCCGCGAGGACGAGCGCGCCGAACGGCGGCCGGGCACGTTCGAGCACACCGGCGCCGGCGCTGACCGCGGCCGTCACCACGGCCATGAGCACGAAGAGGGCGACCTTGTCCCCGGTGCCGAACAGGCCGACCATCAGGTCCTTCGCCGCCGGGGGAGCGAGGTCGATCACGGCGGAGCCGACGGCCACCAGCGGACTGCCCGCCCCGCCGAGCAGCAGCGCTCCGAGCTCGGCGACCGCCAGGAACGCGGCGATCGCGATCACGCCGCAGACCGCGGCGAGCAGGGCCGGGCGACGGACCGGGGTCGGGGTCGGTGCCTGCTCGGTGGTCGGTGCCGCTGACGTGCTCACCCGTGCAGCGTAGGTCGGCGCCACCGCGGATGGGCTGACAACAGCACGGCGGTGGACGCCTCGGTCCCGCTCCGCGCCGGGTTCGTCGGTCGTGCTCCGGGACAGCGCCGCCGACCGCGGCCGTGCGAGGATCGGGAGCGTGTTGGACCGACCAGACCGCGTGCCCAGCGGCCGCCGCGCGCACCGGCCGCGGACGCCGGGGAGCGCTGGCCGCCGGTTCGCGGTCCTGCGGTGGACCCTCGTCGGTGTCTGGACCGCGCTCGTCGTCAGCCGCATCGTGGTCGTGGCGGCAGCGCCGCAGACCGACCTGGCGTTCCTCGGCATCGCCGAGCTCGTCGCGATCTCCGTCGGCGTGGTCGGGCTCGTCGTCGCCGTCGTCCGCGCCCGCGCGATCCGTCGGCGACGCGCGGACGAAGCGCTCGCACTGGCCATCCGTCGCATCGACCCGACGGTCTGGCTGGTCCCCGCGGCGCCGACACCGGAACTGCGCCAGGACGTGCTGCGGGCCCGCCCCGAGGTCACCCTGGGCGAGCGCGTGACCTGGGCGTTCGGAGCCACCGAGGCGTCGCTCTGGGAACTCGAGGAGCGCCGGGCGACGCGGCTGCTCGTGATCCGCTGGAGCCGGATGGTGCACGTCGGGGTCGAGGACGTCCCGGGGGAGCGCGACGCGAGCGCCGTGGCGATGCACTACGTCCGACCGGACGACTCCGCTGCCGTCGCGACGTTCTTCGTCCGCTCGTCGCCCGGGTCCCGACGGCTGCTCGGACGGGGACCTCGGCTCGAGCGACTCGTCGCCGACCTCGCGCGGGAGCGGATCGTGGCCTGACCGCGCCGCCCGTGTCCGGCCCCGGGGCCGAACGGAACGACCGACCGGCCGCGGCAGCTGCCCCCTCCGGCCGGGCGGCAGCACGCCCCGCCGACCCGGCGGGAGCACGCCCCGCCGACTCTGCGGCAGCAGGCCCCGCCGACCCGGCGGCAGCAGGCCGCGCCGTCCGACGGGGCCTGCTGCCCGCCCGGGTCAGTGGGTGGAGGGTTCCTGCTCGACCTCGCGGCGGCCGTCCTCGGACCACAGCGTGTGGAACGTGCCGTCCTTGTCGACGCGCTGGTAGGTGTGCGCTCCGAAGAAGTCACGCTGCCCCTGGATGAGCGCCGCCGGCAGTCGATCGGACGCGAGCGAGTCGAAGTACGCCAGCGCGGACGAGAACCCCGGGGCGGGGATGCCGGACGCAGCGGCGATGCCGACGATGCGACGCCAGGCCGCTTCGCCCTCGGCGACGGCGTCCGCGAAGTACGGGTCGACCAGCAGGCTCTCGAGCGCGGGGTTCTTGTCGTACGCCTCGACGATGCGGTTGAGGAACTGCGCTCGGATGATGCAGCCACCGCGCCAGATCTTCGCGACCGCGCCGAGGTCGATGTCCCAGTCGTACTCCTTCGCCCCGGCGATGATGAGGTCGAAGCCCTGCGCGTACGCGACCACCTTCGACGCGTACAGCGCGGCCCGGACGTCGTCCTCGAACGTGTCGGGGACGTCGACCACGTCCGGTCGGTTCGTCACGGAGCGCTGGACGGCTGCGCGCTGCGACGGCTTCGAGGACACCGCGCGGGCGAAGACCGCCTCACCGATGCCGGAGACGGGGATGCCGAGCCCGACCGCGTTCTGCACCGTCCACACACCCGTGCCCTTGGACCCGGCCTCGTCACGGATGACGTCGACGAGCGGCTTCCCGGAGTCGGCGTCCTGCTGCTTGAGGACCTCGCCGGTGATCTCGATCAGGTAGGACTCGAGGTCGCCCTCGTTCCACTTCTCGTAGATCTGGACGAGTTCGTCGACCGAGTGTCCGCCGGCACGACGGAGCAGGTCGTAGGACTCGGCGATCAACTGCATGTCCGCGTACTCGATGCCGTTGTGGACCATCTTGACGAAGTGACCGGCGCCGTCGGTACCGATGTGCGTCACGCACGGCTCGCCCTCGGCCACCGCGGCGATCGACTTCAGGATCGGACCGAGGGTCTCCCACGCCTCGTCCGAGCCGCCGGGCATGATCGACGGGCCCTTCAGCGCGCCCTCCTCGCCACCCGAGATGCCGGTGCCGACGAAGTTCAGGCCCTGCTCACGCAGGTCGTGCTCGCGGCGGATGGTGTCGTGGAAGTTGGCGTTGCCGCCGTCGACGATGATGTCGCCTTCCTCGAAACGGTCGGCGAGCTGCTCGATGACGGCGTCGGTGCCCTTGCCCGCCTGCACCATGATGATCGCGGTGCGCGGCTTCGACAGCGACGCGACGAAGCCGTCGATGTCCTCGGACGCGATGAACCCCATGTCGCCGTGCTCGTCCAGCAACTCCTGGGTGCGCGCGTAGGTGCGGTTGTACACCGCGACCGTGTTGCCCTCGCGCGAGGCGAGGTTGCGGGCCAGGTTCGACCCCATCACCGCCAGACCGACGACACCGATGTTCGCCGTGCCGCCGTCGTCGTGCTGTTCGTTGTCCGCCACCTGAGTCTCCTTCGTCCTGATGTGTCGCGGCCCACGGTACGACCGACACCTGGGGTCAGCACGGGGATCCGGTCAACTGGGGACGGGAAGCGGACGACCCGTACTGTGGAGGGATGACCGACCACGACGTCCTCCCGCCCGTGCTCGTGATGGGTGTCTCCGGCTCGGGCAAGTCCACGATCGGTCAGGCGCTGGCCGACGCGCTCGCCGAGCAGGGCCAGCCGAGCACGTTCGTCGACGCCGACGACCTCCACCCGGCCGCCAACAAGGAGAAGATGCGGCAGGGTACGCCGCTGACCGACGAGGACCGATGGCCGTGGCTGGACGCCTGCGCGGCACGGATCGCCGAGGTGCAGGCGTCGGGGTACCGGTGCGTGATGGCGAACTCCGCGCTGAAGCGTGCCTACCGCGACCGGCTGCGCAGCGCGGCACCCGACCTGGTGATCGCCTTCCTCGACGGCTCGCACGACCTCATCGCCGAGCGCCAGGCGCACCGCCACCACGAGTACATGCCGTCGTCGCTGCTCGACTCGCAGTTCGCGACCCTCGAGCGGCCCCAGCCCGACGAGACCGTCGTCGCGGTGTCCATCGAGGGGTCGGTCGACGACACCGTGGCGACGATCACGTCGGCGCTGGCGGTCACTTCCGGCTGAGCTCCGCGAGCCGCGAGCGGTACTCGTCCGCGTCGATGTCACCCCGGGCGAACCGGTCGGCGAGGACGGCCCGGGCATCGGACCGCGCCCGCCAGCCGCCGCGACGCAGGACGCCGAACACGACGGCGGTGGCCAGGAGCACCAGCAGGAAGAACGCCGGGAACAGGAAGAAGGGCGGCCCGCCGTGCCCGAGGGGGCCGACGGCGGCGAAGGTGGAGAGAGCGGTGTGCACGGTTGCCTCCTGGGCGGATCGTGTCGCCCGGTCGGGCGACGTTCCCAGCATCCGGCCCGGAGGCTCGTCCCGCGTCCGCCACGGAGGCCGACTCCCGCCTGCTCCCGCAGCCGTACGACCGGTCCTCCTGCACCGCCGACTACTCCCGTGGGGGTAGTCCACAGCTCCTGCCACGACCCGATGCCGTGCCGCCGAGGCGACCCTAGGCTCGGACGCATGCACCGCACCCCCACTGCCGCCGCCGAGGCGACCGACGACCAGCGAGACGGCGTCCGTCGCTTCGCCCGGTTCGGTCGGGTACTGCCGGTCGCACTCGTGCAGATCGTGGGGACACTGCTGGCGGCGCGTTTCCCGACCGGGCCGACCGACACCGTCGGCCCTCGCGGTGGCCCGCCCTGGGCGACCCACGTCCTCGGCTCCTCGATCGTCGACGCAGCGCAGCCGGGTCCACTCGCGATCGTGCTGCTCGTCGTCGGGGTGCTCGTCCTGCCGTGGCGCTGGCGGTGGCCGACGGGCGTCCTCGCCGTGACGCTCGTGACGACGATCGGCTACGCCCTGCTGGTCAGTCCGCGGGGGCCGTTCGTGGCCGCGCTGACGATGGCGGCGGTGAACGCGTGGCTGCACGGGGGCCGCACCGCAGTGGGTGTCGCGCTCGGACTGGCCGTCACGGCGCTGCCGACCGCCGACGAGTTCCTCGGCCGTGCACCCGCGCGGAACCTCGACGCGGTCGTCCTCGCCGTCGCCTGGGCAGCGGTGACCCTGTCCGTGGCGGAGCTCGTCCGCGTCCGTCTCGACCGCGTCGCGGACCGACGGCATCGGCGCGCTGCCGCGGAGCAGGAACGCGCCCGTGACGAGCGCGTCCGCATCGCCCGTGAGCTCCACGACTCCGTCGCCCACAGCATGTCGCTCATCAACCTGCAGGCGGGTGTCGCGCTCCACCTGGGGTCCGCGCTCCCCGAGCAGACCCGCACCTCGTTGGCCGACATCCGTGAGACGAGCCGCGAGGCACTGGTTGAGCTGCGGACGATCCTCGGGGTCCTCCGGTCGGTCGACGGGTCCGGGGACCGGGACGTTGACAGGACGGACGGACCGACCGGCGGAACGGCCGACCGCGGGTCCGCCGGGAGCGAGCCGCTCCCCGGCGCCGCGGACCGCACCCCCGTCCCGGGGCTCGACCGCCTGGCGGACCTGGTCGAGCGGGCACGCGCGGCCGGGGTCGACATCAGCGCGACGGTCGACGGTGACCCTGCACCGGTGGACCGGACCACGGACCGCACGGCCTTCCGGATCGTGCAGGAGTCGGTGACGAACGTGATGAAGCACGCTCCCGAGCACCGCGCCCGCATCGCGGTGCGGTTCGGACCGGAGATCGTGGACCTGTCGGTCGAGGACTCCCCGGCCCCGGACCGTGACCCGGCCGACGCCCGGGTCACGCCGCTGCTCGGACCGTCCGGCAACGGCATCATCGGGATGCGTGAGCGGGCCTCCGCCGTCGGTGGCACCCTGTCGGCCGGACCCACGCCGGACGGCGGGTGGCGCGTCGTCGCACGACTGCCCTCGATCGTCGCCGCGCGGTCGTCGGACGCGGACGCGCACGAGCACGAGCACGAGGACGAGGACGAGGAGCGATCGTGACGACCACCGACGAGGTCATCCGGGTCGTGCTCGTGGACGACCAGGTGCTCATCCGCGCCGGGCTCCGCGCCCTGGTCGACGCCGAGCCTGGGATGACCGTGGTCGGCGAGGCCGGCGACGGTGACTCGGCCGTCGCGGCGGTCCGGCGTGAGCGTCCGGACGTCGTGCTGATGGACATCCGGATGCCGGGCACGGACGGGCTCGTCGCGACCCAGCGCATCTCGGCGGATCCGGACCTCGACGGCGTGCACGTGGTGATCCTCACCACCTTCGAGGAGGACTCCTACGTGTTCGAGGCGATCCGTGGCGGTGCGGCCGGCTTCCTGGTGAAGGACACCGAGCCCGCCGAACTGCTCCGCGCCGTCCGCACCGTGCACGCCGGGGAGTCGCTGCTGTCGCCGGGTCCGACGCGCTCGCTCGTCGCCGCGTACGCGACGCATGCGAAGCCGTCCGCGCTGGCCCCGTCCCTCGACGTCCTCACCGACCGCGAGCGCCAGGTCATGCAACTCGTCGCCCTCGGCCTGACCAACACGGAGATCGCCGAGCGGCTCTTCGTCAGTCCGATGACCACGAAGACGCACGTCTCGCGCGCCATGATCAAGCTCGGTGCCCGCGACCGCGCGCAGTTGGTCGTCTTCGCCTACGAGACCGGGCTGGTCACTCCGGGATGGCAGCCGTGATCAGGCCCGGTGAGCGACGACGGCCGCGTGCGGGCGCGCTCCGTCGTCGGAGCGTCGGTGCACGGCGTCGACCGTGAGACCCGCGTCCTCGATCGCAGCGACCATCCGCTCGACGGGCCATCGGTGGGCGGTCGTCACCGCGTGGTCGAACGGCTCGAGCGTCGGACCCTCGAAGAACCCGACGAGCAGCCCGCCCCCGGGTGCCAGGATCCGGCGGCACTCCGCGAGCGCGACCGGCACCCGGTCCGGACGGTGGTGCACGAGCGAGTACCAGGAGAGCACACCGCCGACACCGCCGTCGGACAGACCTGTCGCCTCGATCGTCCCGGTCCGGAAGTCGACCTCGGGAGCGGCAGCGCGCGCGAGCTCGACGAACCGCGGTACGGGCTCGATCCCGATGACGGCGCGGCCACGACGGTGCAGGTGCGCGGTCCAGTGGCCGGGTCCGCATCCCACGTCGAGCAGGAGTCCGTGCGTCGTGTCCGCCCAGTCCTCGACGAGCGTCCGGTCCTCGGGGTGGACGGCGTCCATGGACCCGAGGACCTCGGCGTACTCGTCCGCCCGGTCGTCGTAGGCCGCCACCACACGGGCGTCCGCTCGAGCTGCTGCGCTCGGGGCGCTCATCGAGGCAGGGTCCACGGGGCGACGCTATCGCCGACCGCCGACCGCCGACCGCCGACCGCCGACCGCCGACCGCCGACCGCCGACCGCAGCCGTACCGACGGGCGCACGACCGGGGCCGCTGCTGCCCCACGGTGAGCGGTGGACGCACGACAGCGGGGTCGAGCCACCCGGAGGTGACCCGACCCCGCCGTGCCGAGCGCCGGATGCCGGGTCAGTCAGACGACCGGCGGGACCGTCGTCGGCTGATGAGCACGGTCAGCCCGGGCACGAGGAGCGCGAGCGCCAGCGCCAGCGCAGCACCGACGGTCGTCCCCGTGTAGGCGAGTCGGCCGGCAGACAGGGCCTGGGCCGCGCCGGTCCGCTCGTGACCGCTGCCGATCGGCGCGTCACCACCCCCGGTACCGGCACCGGCGCCGCCAGGACGGCCGCCGTCACCGTCACCGGGGCTCCCCGGGCCACCGGTCCCGTCGCCTGCCCCCGGGTCCCCGCCGTCGTCCTCACCACCGCCGTCCCCACCGTCGCCGGGTCCGGCCTCGACCAGGCCGGCATCGACGGTCGTGTCGCGGCGCACCCCCTCGAGCGCACCCTCCGCGCTCGTGACCCGGTCGATCGTGACCGCCGCGGTCTCGCCGTCCGGTCCGGCGTCGGAGTCGACCGCCGGGTCCTCGCCGACGTGCTCCTCGGTGAAGTGCATGCCGTCGGGCGCCGTGAAGTGCACGCGGTAGTCGCCCGGCCGCAGCCCGTCGAACCGGTACCCGCCCTCGTCGTCGGTGGTCGTCCGCCGCTCGACCGCGTCACCGTGGTCGTCGGTCCCGGTCAGGGCGACGGGGACGCCCCGGACGCCGGGCTCGTCGTCGTCCTGCAGGCCGTCGCCGTTCCGGTCGTCCCACACCCGGTCGCCGATCATGCCGGCTATGACCCGGACGGTCGACGGGTTGGACTGCACCGGGAGCGCCAGGTCGGACGTCCGCAGGCCGAACCGGTTCACGTAGCGATCGCCGTCGTGCGCGCCGCTCGTCACGAGCGTGAGGCGGTGCGTGACGGTCTCGCCGGCGGGGACGGGTGTCTGCCGTTCGATCCGGACGGCGGTCACCCGTTCGAGTGCGTCCGGGCAGCCGCCCGCACCGAACTCGTCCTCGGTGCACCAGCGGGTCGTGCCGCCGGGCTGGTTGCTCGGGTCGGCGCCGTCGGGGGAGACGTCGGCGGCATCGGCGTCGGTGTACCGGACGACTTCGCCGGCGTCGGGGTCGGTGGGGACCGGCGCCGCGAGTCCGACGGTGCCGTGGAAGTCCGAGCCCCGTGCGTCTCCGCGGTGCGGGAGCACGTCGATCAGGTCGAGGCCGCCGATCGCGGTGTCGTCGGTGTTCGTGACGTCGAGGTCCCACTCCGGATCGTCGCCGGTCACGACGACGGGGGCAGACGTGCGCTTCTCGACCCCGACCCCGCCGGTGGTGACGACCTCCAGGCCGCGCTCGGCGGTGCGCCAGCGCTCGTCGGACCGGTCGGCCGGTGACGCCACGGTCACCGTGTTGCTGATCGGACCGGCCGGCGCCGAGCGGTCGATCCGCGCCGTGTAGGTGATCGGGGTGATGCGGCTGTTCGGTTCCACGTCGTGCAGCGTCCAGGTCAGACGCTGGTGCTCCTGGCCGTCGGCACCCGGCACCGTGTCGACCTCGGGAGTCCTCGACGCACTGTCCTCGACGTACGAGGTGTGCGCGGGCAGGACGTCACGGACGGTCACGTCGGTGGGGCGACCGTCGGCGAAGCCGTTCGTCAGGGTCGGACGGAGCGCGTAGTCGACGGTGTTGCCGGGGACGACCGAGCTCGTCCGGTCCGGGGTGTCCGCAGCGGCTGAACCCGGATCGACGACGACCTTGCCGACGCGGACCAGGTCCTCGGTGAGCACCACGCTGTCGGCCAGCCCGCCGGCACCGAGCCCGGGGTCCTGGTGGTCGTGCACCCACTCGGGCCGGTGGTCACCGAAGCGGGCGTGCCCGAAGTCGTACACCCGGGTCCCGTCGGGCGCGCGCTGCGTCGTCCGTGGAGTACAGACCGCCGCTCGCGCCGCCGGCCAGGTCGCCGGTGACGCGGACCGCCCCGACCGCCGCGATGCCGCCGGGGACCTCCGCCGGGTCGTCGAACCAGGGGCCGTCGTCGTCGTCGCAGGTGCGGACCTGGCCTGCCGCCGGTGACGCCATGTCGTACGCGGCGTACTGCACGTGCGCGTGCTCGAGGCCGCTCGACCACGCAGGAGCCCGCCCTGCCACCGTCGTCAGGCGCTGCGTCCGGCGGTCGAAGGTGTCGCAGAGCGCTGCGCCGCGGAAGGGTGCGAGACCGGTGTTCGCCATCGTGACGTCACTGCGGAGTCGGGTGGCGCCCGTGGCCCACGGGTCCCCGTCCTTCGCCGATCCGGCGGTCACGCCGCTGCCGTCGCTCCCGAGGCGCCAGAGCCGCTTGCCTGCGCTGCCCGGTCCGAGTTCGACGAGGTTCCGCCGGGCGCTGTTGTCGGCCGTCGGCTCCGCGCCGCCGGGGAAGTTCGGGGTCCCGCTGACCGAGCTCGTCTGCAGCGGCGTGAAGGTGTTCACCGACTCGACGGACGTCGGCACCGACGGGGTGGGCATCCACAGCGAGATCCACCCGCTCACGACGTACGGCTTCGCGCCGCCGCTGATCGGGCCGCCGCCGATGTTGCGCCCCGGCATGCGCGCGGCGTCCGTCACGGCGCCGTGGATCGTCACGTCGACCTCGCCGCCGGGCGCTGCCTGCGTGCAGGTGACGGTGCCGGAGTCGGCCACGGCTCGGTCGCCTCCGCCGCGGCCGCCCGGCAGACCGCCGAACTGCACGCCGTCCTCGCCGTTGCGGCCGCAGGCGGGTCGACCGCCGTTCCAGAGCACCGCACCCGACGGTCGGTCGCCGAGCAGGTGGGACAGGTCGTCGGTGAAGTGCATGTCGCCCGTGCTCCGCTCGAAGCCGAGCAAGCCCTGCCCGGGGACGGGGGACTGCCAGTCGACGGTGATCGGGTAGCGCAGTTGCACGCCGGGGGTGCCGTCCGGCCCCGGCACGTCCGACCGCAGGGTCGAGCCCACCACGGCCTTGCTGAGGTTGTACCGCGGCGCGGCGGACACGACGGTCGTCGCCGACGTGACCGGTGCGGTGGGCTCGGCGTCGTCGGCGGTCGCGGTGCCCGTCACGGCGATGCGGTCACCGTTCCGCAGGTCCCCGGAGACGTCGAGCACGGCCGGCACGGCGACGGCGTGCCCCGAGGGGACGTCGCCGAGGTCGCAGGTGAGCCGCTGGCCCTCGACCGCCGACCCGGCACCCGTGCACGCGAGCGGGACCCCCGCCCAACCCGTGCCCGCCGGAGCGTCGAGGACGAAGCGCTCGTGGTGCGCGGTCCCGTCGCCGGCGTTCACCGTGACCCGGTACGTGACGGCGTCGCGGGTCCGGACGATGCCGTTCGCGGGACCCCGGTCCCCGCCCGGGCCGTCGTCCGGCGTGAAGGGCCCGCGGCCGTCGGCGGCGACCTCGACGGCCAGGCCGACCACCGCCGCCGGCGCGGTCGCGGCAGCGGCAGCACCGGCCGGTCCGAGCAGGACGGAGGGGACCGCGAGGGCCACTGCCCCCAGGGCGCCGACCGCGCGGCCGAGCGAGGGCGGCCCGTCGGGTCGGCCGGGTCGGCCGGAGCGGGCAGGGGCGGGCGAGGGAGGACGTTCGGACGACGGACGACGAGACATGGCGCTCCTCGGTCGGAGATCGGATGGACGACGGACGCCTCACCCTGACCCCGCCGACGCCGCAGGACCGAACACTCCGCATGTCACATGTGCGGCATCCCGCTCAGAGCTTGAACGTCGCCCGCGGGATGTCCGACACGATCCTCCGTGCCGTCCGCACCGCGTCCTCCTCGGAGAGCTGGTGCGACACCACGAGCGACGCCAGGTACGCCGCATCGGCCCGTCGTGCCATGTCGTGCCGTGCCGGGATCGAGCAGTACGCCCGGGTGTCGTCGATGAACCCGGAGGTCTTCGTGAACCCGGCGGAGTCCGTCACCGCCGCCCGGTAGCGGCCGATCGCCGCCGGAGTGTCGATGAACCACCACGGGGCGCCCGCGTACACGGCGGGGTAGAAGCCGGCCAGGGGGCCGATCTCGCGCGAGAAGACGGTCTCGTCCACGGTGAACAGCACGAGGTGGAAGCCGGGTGCGGTCCCGAAGGCCTCGAGCAGCGGCCGGAGCGGCTCCGTGAACGCGCCGACGGCCGGCAGGTCGTGGCCCGTGTCCGGGCCGAACCGCTCGAGGGTCGGCGTGTGGTGGTTCCGGAGCACGCCCGGGTGCAGCTGCATGACGAGGCCGTCGTCGACGCTCATCTCCGCCCACCGGTAGAGCATGTCGTGGCGGTAGGCGACCGCCTCGGCCGCGGTGACGCCCGACGGGCCCTGCATCGCCGCCGCGTGGATGCGCGAGCGCTCGGTCGCGGACAGCGGCGCGGATCCCGCGTCGAGCACGCCGGTGTCGGTGGCGGTCGCGCCGTGCTCGATGAAGTACCGGCGCCGGTCCCGGAGGGCCGCCAGCAGCCCGTCGTGGGTGCCCGTGTCGATGCCGGACGCCTCGCCGATCGACGCGACCACGTGCCTCCAGTCCGGGCGTGACGGGTCGAACACGGCATCCGCGCGGAAGGTGGGGAGCACCCGACCGGTGAAGGAGGGGTCGGCGGCGAGCCGTGCGTGCGCTGCGAGGTCGTCCGCGGGGCCGTCGGTGGTCGCGAGCACCTCGATCCCGAAGGAGTCGAACAGCGCGCGGGGTCGGAGCGCCGGCGTCGCGAGCGCGGCTGCGATGCGGTCGTACTGCGCGTCCGCGTTCGCGGCCGACGGCTGCTCGGTCAGACCGAAGACGTCGTGCAGCTCGGTCTCGAACCAGTAGCGGACCGGCGTGCCGGCGAAGTCGTCCCAGTGCTCGGCGAGCCGGCGCCAGACCTCCCGGCCGTCGGGGTCCGGGTGCGTGCCCGTCAGGTCGCGGCGACCCAGTTCCTGCAACCCGACCCCGTTCGCGTGCAGCAGGCGCAGGACGTAGTGGTCGGGCGTGACCAGCAGCGCAGCGGGGTCCGGGAACGGCTGGTCGTCCGCGATGAGCGCCGCGTCGACGTGCCCGTGCGGGGAGATGATCGGGGCGTCGCGGACCGCCTCGTAGACGGTGCGGGCGACCGAGCGCGTCCCCGGGTCCGCCGGGAACAGCCGGTCGGGGTGCGGTGCGAGCGGCGTGGTCGTGCTGGTGGAGGGCATGATCGGCTCCTTCGGGCAGGCGGGCGAGGTCGGGCGAGCGGGCGAGGTCGGGCGAGGGCGAGCGGGCGGGCAGGCGAGCGAGGTCGGGCGAGCGGCGGGTGGGCGGGCGGGCGGGATCGTGCGGCGGTGCGGGGATCAGCGGGGCCGCACGGGTGCCGGGCCCGTGGACCCCCGGACGGTCAGGTGGGTCGGCAGCGCGACGGCGCCCGACGGGTGCTCACCCGGCGGCTCGTCGGCCGGCAGCGCATCGAGTCGACCGAGCAGCATCCGGATCGCCACCCGACCGGCGCGTTCGATCGGCGACGTCATGGTCGTCAGGGGCGGGTTGCAGAAGTCGGCACCGAAGATGTCGTCGCAGCCGACCACGCTCACGTCCTCGGGCACGCGGACGCCCCGCTCCCGGAACCGCGTCAGCATCCCGATCGCGATGAGGTCGTTGAAGGCGATGCACGCGGTGGCCCCGGCGTGGACGGCGGCGTCGGCGGCGGCCGCTCCGGAGTCGACGAACGGCGCGTGCGGGCCGATGCGGGCGACCCGGACGCCCAGGCGCCCCGCCACGCGGACGAGCGCCCGCCAGCGGCGTTCGTTCGACCAGGAGCTGTCCGGGCCGGCCACGTAGAGCACGTCCCGGTGCCCGAGGGAGACCAGGTGCTGCACGGCCTGCTCGACGCCTCCGGGGGTGTCGATGAGGACCGACGGCACCCCGGCCGGGCGACGGTTCACGACGACGAGCGGGGTGCGCTCGGCGAACCGGGCGATCTGCGCGTCGGACAGGCGGGACGCCGTGAGCACGGCGCCGTCGGCCTTGCCGGCGACGGCACGCAGCGCCGCGACCTCGGCCTCGGCGGACTCCTCGGTGTCGACGAGCAGCTGCGTCCACCCGGCGGCGGAGAGCTGGTGCTGCGTGCCGCGGATCACGTCGAAGTAGAAGGGGTTGGTGATGTCGGACACCAGGACGGCGACCGCCCGGGTCCGTCCCGAGGTGAGCGCCCGGGCCTGCGAGTTCGCGACGTAGCCGAGCTCGCGGGCGACCTGCTGGATCCGCTGCTGGGTGTCGCGGTTGACCCGGTCCGGCAGCGAGAGCGCGCGGGAGACCGTGGACGGGGCGACCCCGGTCGCGTCGGCGATGTCCCGGATGGTCACCCGCCGCGAGGTGTCCGTGTCTGCGCTGCTCACGAGGCGAAACTAGGCCGGCGTGGCAACAAGTGGCAACCGGTTGCCGGTTGTTGCCACGGCCGGGACAGTGGTGGCACGTCGGCAGCGCAGCCGCCGTCCCGGGCACCGTCGCCCGGGGGAGATGTCGAGGAGGACACCCCCGCATGAGCACAGGAAGACGCAGGACCCGCATCCTGGTCGGTGCCGCCGTCGTCGCCGTCGCCGCCCTCTCGCTGCAGGGCTGCGCGATCGTCGACGGCAGCGGCGACGACCCGGACACCCTCCGCGTGATGATGGGCGCGGACACGACCTACCCGAAGGAACGCGCGCAGTGGCAGCGGGAGACCGCCGCCGAGTTCGAGCGCACCACGGGTGCCGACATCCAGTGGGAGACCTACTCGACCCCGCAGGAGGAGCTCACCGCGATCCAGACCAGCGTCATCTCGGGCCAGGGCCCGGACGTCTACGCGATCGGGACGACCTTCACCCCGACCGCCTACGCCACCGGTGCCTTCGTCGAGATGGGGCCGGAGCAGTGGGACGCGGTCGGCGGCAAGGACCAGTTCGCGCCGGCGTCCCTCGGCATCTCAGGTCCGAGCACGGCGGAGCAGATCGGGATCCCCTTCGCCAGCCGACCGTTCGTGATGGCCGTCAACACGGAGCTCCTCGAGCGCGCCGGGATCACGGACCTGCCGACGACCTGGGACGAGCTCACCGAGGACGCCCGGAAGACCACCGGTGACGGTACCTACGGCATGGCGATCGCCTACGCGGACGGCTTCGACCCGTGGAAGTTCGTGTGGGGGATGGCACAGAACGCCGGCAACACGATCATCGACGGTGGGAAGGCCGAGATCGACGCCCCCGCCGTCGAGCAGGCCTACCGCACCTACTTCGACTGGGTGACGGAGGACGGCGTGGTCGACCCCGCGGCGATCGGCTGGAACAACCCGCAGGCCCTCGCGCAGTTCGCCGACGGCAAGGCCGCGTTCTTCCCGATGACCACGACGACCTCCCTGAACTCGCTGCAGGGCTCGGCCGTCGACGGCAAGTACGAGTACGCCCTGCTGCCGACCGTGCCCCCGGGCGCGACCGAGCGTCCCGCCGACGGCATCGAGGCGGCGAGCATCCTGTCCGGGGACAACCTCGTCGTCGCCGACTACGGCTCGAAGCAGGACCTGTCGTTCGACTTCGTGCGGCAGGTGTCCTCGCCCGAGGCGCAGGAACGCTACTTCGAGCTGTTCGGGCAACTGCCGACGAACACCGTCGCGGCGGACCGCATCGCGCAGCAGAACCCCGACCTCGCCCCCATCGTCCGCGCCGGCGAACTGTCGAAGCCCACCGCCTTCACCGGCGCCTGGTCGGACGTGCAGCTCTCGCTGGTCGACGTCGTCGTGCAGTCGATCCCGTCGCTGAAGCGCGGCGAGGTCAGCGACGACCAGCTCCGGAAGCGCCTCGCAGCGGCGCAGCGGGACGCCCAGGCAACGCTCGACCGCCAGAAGAACGGAGGGCTGTGATGACCACCACGCAGACCCGACCCCGCCAGGAGACCCCGCGGGAGGTCCGCCCGCACGGGACGACCCCGCTGTACCAGCGCGAGCGTCCGCTCTGGATGCTCCTGCCCGGCGGCGTCCTCATGCTCGCCGTCATCGTCGTACCGCTGCTCGTCGGCCTGTACATCGCGATGCTCGACCTCGACCAGTACACGCTGCGCCAGTGGTTCAGCGCTCCCTTCGTCGGGTTCGCCAACTTCGCCGAGGCCTTCACCGACTCGCCGCTCCTGCACTCGATCTGGATCTCGGTGTCCCTGTCGGTGCTCGTCACCGCGGTCACCGTCCCGATCGGTGTCGCCGCGGCGGTCTCCACGCAGAACCGGTTCCCCGGGCGCGGCCTGGTCCGGTCGATCTACCTCGTGCCGTACGTGCTGCCGGCCTTCGTCGTCGGGACGTTCTTCCGAACGATGCTCCAGCCGCAGGGCGTGGTGAACACCGTCCTCGGCACCGACGTCCTCTGGCTGAACGGCTCCGCGTCCTACTGGGCGCTCGCCGGCGTCATGGTGTGGACGAGCTGGCCGTTCGTCTACCTGCTCTCGCTCGCCGGACTGCAGGCGGTCGACAACGAGGTGCACGAGGCCGCCGCCCTCGACGGCGTGACGTGGTGGGCGAAGCTCCGCTACATCGTCTTCCCGTTCCTGCGCGGACCGCTGAGCCTGGCGATCATCATCTCGATCCTGCACAACATCAACAACTTCACGCTGCCCTTCGTGCTCTTCGGCAACCCCCTGCCCTCGAGCGTCGAGGTGATGCCCGTCCTGACGTACATCGCGAGCTTCCAGTCGTTCCGCTTCGGCCTGTCCGCGGCGATGGCGATCTGCTCGCTGGTGATCGTCGCGATCCCGCTGTTCGTCTACCTCCGGGCCGTCAAGCTCGACACCGGAGACGACGCGGGCCCCACCCGGAAGCAGCGTCGCGCGGACCGCGCCCTGCTCGCCGCCCCGGCCGCCGCCGACCTCGAGGGAGCCCGCGCATGAGCGCCTTCAGCCAGACCCGCACCCGTCCGACCGCGACGCTCACCGAGAGCATCACCGCCGGTGGCGCGAAGCGCCCGAAGCGTCCGTACGACACCGACGTCACCCGGCTGCTGCCGCGGTGGCTGCTGGTCACCGTGATCGCGGTCCTCGTCGCGTTCATCGCCGTGCCGGTGCTGTACATCCTGTTCGGCTCGGTGAACTCGGACGTCGCGGTCGCCCGCGGCGAGTACTTCCCGTCCGAGTTCACGCTGTCGAACTACGTGGCGATCTGGGACACCGTGGCGCTCGGGCAGGGCCTGGTGAACTCCCTGCTCACCGCCGGTGCGGTGGCGGTCGCGAGTGCGGCGCTCGCCGTGTCCACCGCCTACGTGCTCGTCCGGTTCCGGTTCCTCGGCCGGCTGACGATCCTCCGCGGGCTGCTCGCCCTGCAGTCGATCCCCGGCACCCTGCTGCTCCTGCCCGTCTTCGTGGTCTTCGCCAACATCGCGAGCGCCACCGGCGTGCAGGTGATCGGCACCCGCTGGGGCCTCTTCGTCACCTACCTGACGTTCGCCCTGCCGTTCTCGACGTGGGTGATGGTGACGTACCTGCGCGGTCTGCCGAAGGAGCTCGAGGAGGCGGCCCGCATCGACGGCGCCTCGAGCACCCGCATCCTGCGGAGCGTCGTGCTGCCCCTCTCGTGGCCCGGCATCGTGGTCTCGGCGATCTTCGCCTTCCTGCTCGGCTGGAACGACGTGCTCTTCAGCACGATCATGACGACCCCGAACACCCGCACGGTCGCCGTGGTGCTGCAGGTGCTCGGCACCGCCCAGGAGGGCGGCGCCGTCCCGATCTACGGCCAGATGATGGCCGCGTCGATCGTCTGCGCCGTGCCGGTCGTCGCGCTCTACCTCATCTTCCAGCGCTACCTGGTCGGCGGGCTCACCGCCGGCTCCGTCAAGTGACCTGGTCGGCGGGCAGGACCCATCGAGGCCGCCGGCTCCGTCAAGGAGCGAACGCAACCACACGTCGGACGGGAGGCGCGGTGCCGGCCCGCCACGCGCCTCCCGTCCGACAAGGAAGGAACACGATGACCCAGCCAACGTGGGAGCTCTCCGGCTTCGGCGACGAGATCGATGCCGACCCGGCCGTCCAGGTCGCGGTGCTGCAGGCGCTCGGCGCGAGCGCGATCGAGGTGCGCAGCGCCTGGGGCACCAACGTCGTCGACCTCGACGACGACCAGCTCGCCGGCCTCCACCGCCTGTTCGAGGAGCGCGGTCAGACCGTGTCCGCGATCGCCTCGCCGATCGGCAAGGTGGTCGTCGACCGGCCCGTCGAGCACGAGGTCGAGCGGCTGGGCCGCGCGATCGCGGCCGCGCACGCCCTCGGCACGACGAACGTCCGGATCTTCTCGTTCTACTTCGACGGGCGCACGGCGGACGAGGTGCGCGACGACGTCATGGTCCGGATGCGCGCGCTCGCCGACCTCGCCGAGCGCGAGGGCGTCACCCTGCTGCACGAGAACGAGAAGGACATCTACGGCGACGTCCCCGAGCGCGTGCTCGACATCGTCGAGAGCGTCGGGTCGAGCGCGCTGCGGCTCGCCTGGGACAACGCGAACTACGTGCAGTGCGGCGTCCGGCCGTTCACCGACGGCTGGGCGCAGCTCGCGCCGTACGTCGACTACCTGCAGGTGAAGGACGCCCTGGCCGCCGACGCGTCCGTCGTCCCGGCGGGGGAGGGCGACGGCGAACTGCTCGAGACCCTGACCGCCCTCCGCGACGCCGGCTACTCCGGGTACGCCTCCCTCGAACCGCACCTCAGCGACGTCACCTCCCTCGGCGGGTTCTCCGGCCCCGCGGCCTTCGGCCGTGCCGGACGGGCCTTCCGTTCCCTCACCGACCAGATCGGAGTCACCCTGCGATGAGCACCCCCCTGAAGTTGGCGGTCGTCGGCGCCGGCGTCATCGGACGCCACCACGCCCGCGTCGCCGTGCAGCACCCGGACCTGCAGGTCGTCGCCCTCGTCGACGCCGTCCCCGCGGCCGCCACCGGCGCGGCGGACGAGATCGAGGCGACGGGCGCCGACCGGCCCGTCACCACCGCGACCGTCGAGGAGGCCATCGCGCAGACCGACATCGACGTCGTCGCGATCTGCTCCCCGTCCGGCATGCACGTCCAGCTGGCCGAGGCAGCGCTCGCCGCGGGCAAGCACGTCGTCATCGAGAAGCCGCTCGACACCACGATGCCCCGGGCCCGCCAGATCGCGGCGCTCGCCGCGGACGCCCGCTCGCGTGGGGTGACGACGAGCGTGATCAGCCAGCACCGCTTCGACCCGGCCTCGGTCGCGGTCGCGGGAGCCGCGCACGGTGGCGACTTCGGCACCGTGACCTCCGGCGTCGCGAGCGTCGCCTGGTACCGCTCGCAGGGCTACTACGACTCGGGCGACTGGCGCGGCACGTGGGCGCTCGACGGCGGCGGCGCGGTGATGAACCAGGGCGTGCACACCGTCGACCTGCTCGTCTGGGCACTCGGTCGTCCCGAGGAGATCTCGGCGCAGGTCGGGCTCCTCGCGCACGACCGCATCGAGGTCGAGGACACCGCGGTCGCGACCGTCCGGTTCCGCGGCGGCGCGCTCGGCGTCATCCACTGCACGACCGCCGCCTACCCGGGACTCTCCGCGCGCTACGCGGTGTACGGCACGCACGGTTCGGCGATCGTCGACGACGACCGGCTCGCGTACTTCCACGTCGCACCGGACGCGGCGACGCTCGAGTCCGCGTCGACCACGGCGAACGCCACCGCGGTCGCCGACGCCGTCGACCAGAAGCACGACGTCGTCCCGCCGGAGCACGTCGTCGGCGGCCCGCCGGAGCCCGACCACTTCGCCGCGGGGCACGCCCGCCAGTACACGGACATCGTCGCCGCGATCCGCGAGGGGCGCGACCCCGGCGTGACCGTCGACGACGCCCTCGTGTCGCTCGCGACCGTCCGCGGCCTGTACGTCAGCGCGACGCTCGGGCAGCCCGTCCGGATCGACGACGTCATCGAGGGGAAGTACGACGACGTCGATCCGGTCGTCGCTCCCCGGGAAGGAGCAGTCCGGTGAAGTTCTCCGTGTTCACCGCGTCCACGCCCGACTGGACCCCGTCGCAGGCAGCCGACACCCTCGCCGAGCAGGGCTGGGACGGCATCGAGTGGCGGATCGTCGACGACCGCACCGAGGACGGCTCGTCCGGCTTCTGGGCCGGCAACCGGTCGACCTGGCAGTTCACCGGCATCGCGGACCGGGTCGGCGAGATCGCCCGCACCACCGCCGCCGCCGGCCTGCAGTACTCGGGCATCGGCGGCTACCAGCCGGTGTCCGACCACGAGGGCGTCGAGACGATGCTCCGGGTGACGAGCGAACTCGGCGCCCGCCAGGTGCGCGTCACCATGCCCTGGTACCAGCGCGAGCGCGAGCGGACCGGCGCCACCTACGGGGAGCTCTTCGACCGCACGCGCGCCGACCTCGAGTGGACGGCGGCACGCGCTGCCGAGCTCGGTGTCAAGGCACTCGTCGAGCTGCACCACATGACGATCACCCCGTCCGCGTCGGCGGCGCTCCGGCTCGTCGACGGGCTCGACCCCGAGCACGTCGGCGTCATCCACGACCTGGGGAACCTCGTGATCGAGGGGCAGGAGGACCACCTCGCCGCCTTCGAGCTCCTCGGGCCGTACCTCGCCCACGCGCACGTGAAGAACGCACGGTGGGTCGACACCGGCGAGACCCGGGCCGACGGCAGCCGGATCTGGCGGAACGAGTGGGCACCGCTGCGCGACGGCCAGGCGTCGGTGTCCGAGTACCTCGACGCCCTGCGACGGCACGGGTACGACGGCTGGGTCACCATCGAGGACTTCTCGACCGACCTGCCGCTCGCCGAGCGCACCGCCGACAACCTGGCGTACCTGCGCTCCCTGGTCCCGGTGACCGCATGAGTCGGCGCCCCGGCATCGCCCACCTCGGCATCGGCGCGTTCGCGCGCGCCCACCTCGCCTGGTACACGCAGCACGCCAGCGGTGATCCGTGGGGGATCACCGCCTTCACCGGGCGCTCGCCCGGAGCCGCCGATGCGCTCGCCGGCCAGGACTGCCGGTACACGCTGGTGACGCGAGCGGCCGACGGCGACACGGCCGAGGTGGTCGACTCGATCGTGGCGGCGCACCCCGGCAGCGACGGCACGGCCTGGAGGCACGTGGTCGCGTCCCCGGGGACGACCATCGTCACGCTGACGGTCACCGAGGCCGGCTACCGCGCCGACGCCGACGTGCCGGCCCGGCTGGTCGACGGGCTCGCTGCACGCCGGGCCGCCGACGGCGGACGCATCGCCCTGGTGTCGCTCGACAACCTGACGCACAACGGCGCCGTGCTCCGCGAGGCCGTGCTGGGGGCGACGGACGACCCGGCACTCCGGTCGTGGATCGAGTCGTCCGTCGCCTTCCCGTCGTCGATGGTGGACCGGATCACGCCGGCCACCACCGCCGCCGACCTCGACGAGATCGCCGACCTGCCCGGGGCGCTCGACGGCGACCGTGTGCCCGTGGTCACGGAACCCTTCGCCGAGTGGGTGCTCGAGGACGTCTTCGACGGCATCGACCGCCCGGCGTGGGAGACCGCCGGCGTCCGGCTCGTGCCGGACGTCACCCCGTACGAGCAGCGGAAGCTCTGGCTGCTCAACGGGGCGCACTCGCTCCTGGCGTACCTCGGCCTGCTGCTCGGCCACGACACCGTGGCGTCGGCGATGGACGACCCACGCTGCCGGACCGCCGTCGAGCAGCTCTGGGACGAAGCCGCCGCCGAACTCCCGCTGCCGGCCGACGAGGTCGCCGACGCCCGGGCCGCGCTCGTCGAGCGGTTCGCGAACCCGCGCATCCGGCACACCCTGCGCCAGATCGCGTCCGGCGGCTCGCAGAAGCTGCCCGTCCGCGTCGTCGACGTCCTGCGTCGGCGACTCGAGCGCGACCCCGACGCCGGGGTCGGCCCGGGCGCCGCGACCCTGCTCGCCGCCTGGTGGGTGCACTGCACCACGCAGGCCGAGCTGGTGGACGACGCCGGAGCACCCGGGCCAGACTCGGACGTGCACGACGTGTTGGGGGTCGTCGCGCCCGACCTCGACACCACCCCCGTGGTGGCCGCCGTCACCGCGGCCGCCGAACGCATCCGCGCCGCCGCGGCACCAGCACGCGGCCCCGTCGACGAAGGAGTCCACGCATGACCGACACCGGCACCACGAACCCCGCTGCGCCCGTCCCCGGCGCTGCCGACGGCGGCGCGGCGACGGACCCGACCGCCGGCCGACCGGACACCTGGGCGTCGGCCGACCGCGGACAGCTCATCGACCGGGCGGAGGTCATCGTCACGAGTCCGGACCGCAACTTCGTCACCCTGCGGATCACCACCGCCGACGGTGTCACCGGGCTCGGCGACGCCACCCTCAACGGCCGCGAGCTCGCCGTGTCCGCGTACCTGTCCGAGCACGTCGTCCCGCTGCTCGTCGGGCGGGACGCCAGCCGCATCGAGGACGCCTGGCAGTTCCTCTACCGCTCGTCGTACTGGCGCCGGGGCCCGGTCACGATGGCCGCCATCGCGGCCGTCGACATGGCGCTGTGGGACATCAAGGCCAAGGTCGCCGGGATGCCGCTCTACCAGCTGCTCGGCGGGGCGTCGCGCACCGGACTCATGGCGTACGGCCACGCCTCGGGCAAGGAGCTGCCGGAGCTCTTCGACTCGATCCGCGAGCACCAGGAGGAGGGCTACCGGTCCATCCGCGTGCAGACGGGCGTCCCCGGGCTCGAGAGCATCTACGGCATCGCGTCGAACCGGACGACCGAGGGCAACGCCGGCGTCCGGTACGACTTCGAGCCGGCACAGCGCGGTGCGTTCCCGGCGATGGAGGACTGGGACACCCGTGCCTACCTGCGCCACGTGCCGACCGTGTTCGAGGCCGTCCGGAACGAGTTCGGGCCCGAGCTGCCGCTCCTGCACGACGGCCACCACCGGATGACCCCGCTGCAGGCGGCCAAGCTCGGCAAGAGCCTGGAGCCGTACGACCTGTTCTGGCTCGAGGACTGCACCCCCGCCGAGAACCAGGAGGCGCTCAAGCTCGTCCGGCAGCACACCACCACGCCGCTCGCGATCGGCGAGGTCTTCAACACGATCTGGGACTTCAAGGACATCATCCGCGACCAGCTCATCGACTACGTGCGCGGTGCCGTGACCCACATGGGCGGCGTCACCCCGCTGCGCAAGACGATGGACTACGCCGCGATGTACCAGATCAAGTCCGGGTTCCACGGGCCGACGGACATCTCACCCGTCGGACTCGCCGCGCAGATGCACCTCGGGATGGCGATCCACAACTTCGGCATCCAGGAGTACATGCAGCACGGACCGAGGACGAACCAGGTGTTCCGGCAGACGTTCACCTTCACGGACGGGTACCTGCACCCGGGCGACGAGCCGGGCCTCGGCGTGACGCTCGACGTGGACGAGGCGGGGAAGTACCCGTACGAGCAGGCCTACCTGCCGTTCAACCGCCTGGCCGACGGCACCGTCCACGACTGGTAGTCCGACGCCGGACCGGCGGCCGACCCCGCCCCGAGCGCCCGCCGCCGAGCGGGCGACGTACGGCACGGTCGCGCACGACGGTGACGTACGCGGCCCGCTCGGTGGAGGACGTACGGCGTGTCCTGCCCGGTCGCTCGTGCTTCCGACGAGAGCGCGGGTGCGTCGACGGGCATGCTGGTGGCATGGAGTTCGCGGACGAGGCGAGGGAACTGCTCCTCGTCGCGCCCGCCGACTTCGTCCGGGAACGCACCGCGCGGCAGCGTGCGGTGCGGAAGGACGACCGAGCGCTCGCGACGCGCATCGGCGGTCTGCGCAAGCCCGCGCCCGCGGCGTGGGTGGTCGACCTGCTCGCGCACGAGGGCGCCCTGGACGAGGCGGTCGACCTCGGCCCGGCGATCCGGCAGGCCCAGGCGGACGCCCACCCCGACGAGATCCGACGGCTCCGCCGCCAGCGGTCCGACGTCGTCGCCGCGCTGGCGCAGGCGGGGGCCGACCTGGCGTCCGACGCCGGGCACCCGCTGACATCCGCCGTCCTCGACCAGGTCCGCGCGACGATCGAGGCTGCGATGGCCGACGGACACGCGGGCGCCGCCGTCCGGTCCGGCCTGCTCGTCCGACCGCTCGAGAGCGCCGGGTTCGACGACGTCGACCTCGACGGGGCACTGGCCGATCCCGACGCGGTCCCGGACGCGTGGTCCGGGACCGACGCCGAACCCATCCCGATCACCAGCGCACGACGGTCCCGGAAGGGGAGCCGAGCCTCCCGGCCGGAGCCGGAGCCGGAGCCGCAGCCGGAGCCGCAGTCCGAGCCGGAGCCGGAGCCGGAAGCCGAACCGCAGGCCGAACCCGGACCGCGTACCGACCCCGCTGCCGAGCGCCGCGCCGCTCGCGAGGCCGAGGCGACCGCTCGGGCCGAGTCCCGCGACGCCGACGCGGCGCTGGACGCCAGAGAGCAGGAACTCGAGGCCGCCGAGGACCGTCGTGCCGAGCTCGAACGGCAGCTCGCCGACGCCACCGCCGAGGTCGAGCGGGCCGAACGCGCGCGCGACGAGGCAGCGGACGCGAGTGACCGCGCGCGGGACCTCCTGCGCGCCGCGCAGCACCACCGCCGAGACGTCGGTCACTGACCGGTGACGACCCTCAGGCACCAGCCGATCGCTCGGAACGCACCTCCGCGACGAGCCGCTGCACGCGCGACCACCGACGACGTTCAGCGACGGCGAGGACGACCACCAGGACGGCGGTCGCGAGGACGATGGCGGGGACGAGCGGCCCCGGGGAGCCGAGCAGGACGATCCCCAGTCCGACGAGGCTCGGCAGGGTCGCCGCCGACGTCCGGCGCCGCCACCGGGTGATCGCGTCGACCAGGTCGACCGATCGCGGCGTGGGTACCTCCGCACCGCGGAGCTGTCGGCGGAGGTCCCGACGATCGGCAGCCCCGAGGAGTGCGACCGGAGACCGGGCAGGGAGGAACGGTCCGAGTCGCCCGCGCCGTCGAGCGACCGACCACGCCCCGACCGCCACGACCCACCCGAGGACCGCGACGGCGACGCGCCAGTCGAGCCCACCGAGGACCGCGAGCGGCACGTCGATGCCGGCCACCAGCGTCGCGGCGGCGGAGAGGGCGGCCTGGATCGACGGCCCGCGTCCCCGCCTCGGTCCGCGGGCGAGCGCTTCGGCTGCGCGCGCCGCCGCTGCCCACCGGTCGTCGGTGGCCGGGTCGCGCGCGGGCAGGGACTCGTTCGTCGACACGCCCCGACGCTAGCGACGCGTCCTGACCGCAGGGCTCGACGACACCTCATCCACTCGGATGAAAGGTGCCGCCCGAGCTCGCAGCCGCGTCGACGCCCGCCCTACGCTCGCCGACATGACCTCCTTCCTGCGTCGCCGCGCCCGGCACGTGCTGCCTCCGGTCGTCGGTGCCGTGTACCTGGTGCTCTGGATCGTCGCCGAGGCCGGACGCTCCGAGCTGACCGGCCACGTGCTCGTCGTCGCCGCGTTCGCCGTCGCCATCGGGTTGACGAACTGGATGCCCGCGACGGCGCTCGGCCTGGTCGTGGTGGTCCCGCTGCTGCAGGCGCTGCACCTGCTCGACCGCCCGCGCGCGACGACGTGGCCGGAGTACCTGGCGATCGCGATCGTCGTGGGCGTCGTCGGTGCAGGGCGGTCGGGGCTGCTCCGGTGGCTCGCGGTCCCGGTGCTCGGCGTCGCGAGCATCGCCGCCGCCTGGGCGATGGCGGTGCCGACGGTCGCCGACCCCGACGTCTGGGGCAACTGGACCGGGGCGCACTCGGGGACGCGGAGTGACCTCGTGCTCCTGTCGCTGGCGATCGCCGGCGCGAGCGGCATCGCCTGGGCCGCCGGCGTCGCCGTCGGTGCAGCGTGGCGGATCGGCCTCGCCAGGACCCGCGTCGTCGCGGCCGAGCGGGAGACCGAGGTCACGACCGCCGAGCTCCGCGCGGAACAGGAACGCGCCAGGATCGCCCGCGACGTGCACGACTCGCTCGCACACTCGCTCGCCGTGGTGGTCTCGCAGGCCCAGGGCGCCGCGGCGATCGCCGGTGCCGGCGCACCGGCAGCGACGGCCCTCCGTGACATCGCCGACGTGAGCCGGAGCGCCCTCGGCGACGTCCGTGCACTCGTCGAACGCATCCAGGGCACCGGGTCGGCGGCGGTGCACGGTCTCGTGGACGTCCCCGACCTCGTCGAGGACATGCGCGACCTCGGCATGCGTGCGACGTTCGAGCAGCACGGTGTGCCCGGACCCGTCGGCACGGCGACCGGGGGAGCGGTGCACCGGATCGTGCAGGAGAGCCTGACGAACGTCCTCAAGCACCAGGGGCGGACGGCGTCGACCCGCATCGTGCTCGACTGGCGCGGCCCGGGCCTCGGCATCGTGGTCACCTCGCGAGGGGACGCGCCCCTGGTGCAGCTCGACGGCGCGGGCTCGGGCATCGAGGGCATGCGGGAGCGGGCACGGCTCGCCGGCGGGTGGCTCCGGGCCGGTGCGGGTGACGACGTCGACGAGTTCGTCGTGACCGGTTGGGTGCCCGTCGAGGACGCCCGGTGAGCGCGATCCGCGTCGCCGTGGTCGACGACCAGCACCTCTTCGCCTCCGGCATGCGGATGCTCGTCGAGGCCCAGGACGACATGGCCTGCGTCGGCACCGCTGCCGACGGCGCCGCGGCGCTCGAGCTCTGCGCCGACGAGGACCCCGACGTCCTGCTCCTGGACCTCCGCATGCCGGTGCTGAACGGCATCGAGACCACCGCACGCCTGGCCGCGCAGGGCGGAGACCGCCCGAGGGTCGTGGTGTTGACGACGATCCGCCGCGACGAGGCCGTGCTCGCCGCCCTCCGTGCGGGAGCGGCGGCGTTCCTGACGAAGGACGCCCTGCCCGAGGTGGTGCTCGGCACGATCCGCGACGTCCACGAGGGGCGTCCGGCGCCGACCGAGGCCGAGGCGCTCGACCTGCTCCGCGCCGACGGGACCCTCGTCGAGACCCCGCGCCCGGACGAGGTGCTCGACGTCCTCACCGCCCGGGAGCGCGAGGTCTTCCTGCTCGTCGCGAAGGGGCTCAGCAACCAGGAGATCGCGGCGACCGTGTTCCTCAGCGAGGCCACGGTCAAGACGCACGTCCGCGCGGTGCTCACGAAGCTCGGACTCCGGAACCGGATCCAGGTCGTCATCACCGCACACGAACGCGGACTCGTCCGCGCCTAGGGGGAACACCATGCGCATCACCCAGCGTGCCGCGAAGTCCGGCGCACTCGTCCTCGTCCTCGCCGGCCTCGGGGGAGCCGTGCTGCACAGCCTGCCCGAGCCCGCCGACCACGCCGTCCGCCCGACGGTGGAGCGCGACCTCGACACGTGGTCGATGCCGCTCGACGGCTACGCCCAGCCCGGTTGGTCCGAGACCGGGTACGCCGAGTCGCTCCTCGACCAGTCCTGCCTGCGTGACGTCGGCATCGACTTCCCGGTGCCGTGGGCGACGTCCGCGGGCCTGCAGGCAGAGTCGATCGCCGACGAGACGCCGGAACGCGGCAACGACGCTCCCGCACTCGACTGGTCACGACCGCTGAGCAAGGCGGCGGCGGCGGACCTCGGCTACCACCGGCCGTCGGCACGGGGTGCGAACCGTGACGGCTGGCGGCAGTGGGCAGAGGACCCCGAGCACAACGCGGCGTTCGACCGCGCCGACCGGTCCGCCGTCGATCGGTGCTTCGAACGTTCCCGTCGCGCGCTCGGCACGGACGACGACGGGGAAGCCCAGGGCGCCTCGATGACCGCGAAGCGCCTCACCTACCTCGCCGCGGACGAGGCACGACGAGAACCGGCGGTCGTCGCTGCGGCGGCCCGCTGGCGCACGTGCCTGGGACCGCACGCCCCGAGCGCGCTCCCAGAGGACCCGCACGGGATGCCGACCGCTCCGATGCGCCAGGCGTTCGGCATCAGCGGCCTCGCACTGCCCGTCACGAAGCCCGAGATCGCCCTCGCCGAGCACGACCTGGCCTGCCAGCAGTCGTCCGGCTACCGGGAGGCGCGCTACGACGCGCAGTGGTCCCGGCTCCTCCACGTCACCGCCACCGACGCCGCCGTGCTGGCAGCCGCCCGGCCGGACCAGCTCGCGGTCGCCGACCGCGTCGCCAGGACGATCGAGCGACTGGCGCCGGAGGCACCGGAGGGCGTCGACTGACGGGCACCGGCGACGGACCCGCGGTCGCGGGCAGGTGGACCTGGGGGGACCGGTCCGCGACCGTGCGCAGGGACGGACGGGAGGCTCGTGGCGGCACCGCCACGAGCCTCCCGTCCGGTGGTGGGCGGTGCCGCGGTGCGACACGCCCGACGTCCCCTGCTAGACTCACAAACCGACTTCGGCGAGGGCCGCGCAGCGCGCGGCCGTGATCGACGCGGTAGGGAGACCCGGCCCAGTCCTGGGAGCGTTCCTCACGCGTGCACGCGTTCGAGTTGCAACACCACAGACCCCCCGATGCCGGCACCCCGGCGTCGACCCCGACACCAGGAGGCACCATGGCCGACTACACCAAGCTCGCAGCGGAGACCCGCACCAAGTTCGGCAAGGGCGCTGCGCGCAAGCTCCGCGCCGCCGACAAGATCCCCGCGGTCGTCTACGGCCACGGCACCGAGCCGCAGCACATCACCCTCCCGGGCCACGAGACGATGCTGCTCGTCCGTACCGCCAACGCGGTCGTCGACCTCGACATCGAGGGTGCGGCCCAGCTCGCCCTCGTCAAGGACGTCCAGCGCGACCCGGTGCGCCAGATCATCGAGCACATCGACCTCGTCGTCGTGCGCCGTGGCGAGAAGGTCACCGTCGACGTCCCCGTCGTCGTCGAGGGCGAGTCGTTCTCCGGCACGATCCACGTCCAGGACCTCTCCTCGGTCTCGCTCCTCGTCGAGGCGACCGACATCCCGGAGCACGTGACCGTCGACGTCGAGGGCCTCGAGGACGGCACCCAGGTGCTGGCCTCGCAGCTCGAGCTGCCGACCGGCGCCGAGCTCGAGACCGACGGCGAGGCGCTCGTCGTGCAGATCGTCACCCCGCGTGGCACCGCTGACGACGACGCTGCCGACGAGGCCGCTGCCGAGGCGGGCGCCGAGGCCGGCGCCGAGGGCGGCTCCGCCCCGGTCGACTCCGAGTAACACACCCTCCGCGGAACGTCTGGCCGACGCTGATGACAGGAACGACCCTCGTCGTGGTCGGGCTCGGGAACCCCGGGCCCGGCTACGCGGGGAACCGTCACAACGTCGGCCAGATGGTCCTCGACGAACTCGCCGCCCGCATGGGTGCGACGTTCAAGAAGCACAAGACGCCGAACCAGGTCGCCGAGGGGCGCCTGGTGCCCGGTGGACCGAAGCTCGTCCTGGCGAAGCCGGGATCCTTCATGAACACCTCGGGTGGCCCGGTCTCGAGCGTGCTCGCGTTCTACAGCGCCACCCCGGCGGACCTCGTCGTCGTCCACGACGAACTCGACCTGCCGTTCGACACCGTCCGTCTCAAGGGCAGCGGCGGGCACGGGGGCCACAACGGGCTCCGCGACATCATCAAGGCGACCGGCACGAACGAGTTCACCCGGGTGCGGATCGGCATCGGCCGTCCCCCGGGTCGCCAGGACCCCGCCGACTACGTCCTGCGAGACTTCTCGCCGACCGAGAAGAAGACGCTGCCGAACCTGCTCGCCGACGGCGCCGACGCCGTCGAGGCGATCGCGGAGCTCGGACTCCTCGCCGCGCAGCAGCGCGTGCACGCGCCCTCCTGACGCGTCCGGTCGAGTTCGCGGATCCGGCCGGGAGGCACGGTGTGGGTCGTCCACGCTGCTGTCCGGTTCCCGCTGGGTCCCCGAACTGGGGGACCGTCACGTCCCCCGGTCGTCGGTAGGTTCGCCGTCGGGGCGACCGTCCCGACGACGAGGGGGCGACGTGGGGCGAGGACGACACCGGGCAGGACCGACAGACGTCGCACAGCGCTCCGGCACGGGGGTGCGTGCGGTCCTCGCCGTCGTCCCGGCCGCGGTCGCGCTCATCGCGGTCGGCATGGCCTCCCTGCTCACCCAGGACGGCGCGGTCGCAGCGACCGAGACCTGGACACCGACGAGCGCCGAGTCGTCCGCGCCACCGGTCGCGAGCAGCTTCTCCGCCCCGAACGACGTGCACCACGACGTCGACGGACGACTCCTGGTCGCCGACTTCGCCGGGAACGGCCTGCTGCGCCGCGGACTCGACGGCACCTGGAGCGTGGTCGCTCCGTTCGGCACGGCGCCGGGCGACATGTGGAACCCGTCGGCCGTGACCACCCTCGACGACGGCCGCATCCTCGTCGCCGAGGCCGGGCGGCGGTCGATCACGCTCCTCTCCCCGGACGGGCTCGTCGTCTCCCGGTGGGCCCCGCCTCCGAGCGGACGAGCCGTCTCCGAACTCGCGGTGCAGGGGACGACGGTCTTCGCGGCCGTGCCCGGCAGCGGATCGCTCTGGACGGCCGAGCTCGGCAGCGGGACGTGGACGGCGGTCGCGGGTCCCTGGTCCGACCCGAGCGGCGTCGCGATCTCCGCCGACGGTGGAACGCTCACCGTCACGGACGCCGGACCCGACGAGGTGTGGCAGGTCGACCGCGCGTCGGGCGTCGTCAGCGCGCTCGGGTTCCCGGCCGACGGGCAGACCCGGCTCCGCGGGGTGGCGGTCGACGACGGGGACGTCTTCGTCGTGGACAACGGGAACGGCCGCGTCTGGTCGGACGCCGGTGGCGCGTGGGCTCCGGCGTTCTCGACGGCGCCCGACGGATCGGCACTCGCGAACCCGACCGCCGTGTCCGTCGGCCCGGGTCGGAGCCTGGTCGTGGCGGACTACAACCGGCAGCGGATCGTCACGGCGACGTCGTCCGGCCGCGTCGAGGAGAGCCCGGGCACGAGCCCGACCGCACCGACGGCGGAGCCCCTGCCGTCGGACACCCTGACGCCCGAGCCGACGGCTGGCCCCACGACCGCCCCGTCTCCCGGACCTTCGGCGGAGCCGACGACTCCGGCGACCGGCGAGCCGACGACGCCGGCGAGCAGTGACCCGAGCAGCGGTTCGACCCCCTCGCCGACGGCCGACCCGACCGACCCGCCGACGGCGGAGCCGACCGTCTCGCCGACGGCCGACCCGACCGACCCGCCGACGCCTGACCCGACCGCCTCGCCGACGTCCGACCCGACGGGGGAGCCCACCCCCGATCCGACGTCGGGACCGACCGCTGCACCGACGTCCGACCCGACGGGGGAGCCCACCCCCGGGCCGACGTCGGAACCGACCGCAGCGCCGACGTCGGATCCGACCGACCAGCCGACGCCGGCGACCGACGAGCCCACCCCCGCCCCCACGGGTGAGCCGACCGACGAGCCCTCCGACGAGCCGAGCGCGACGCCGACGGTGACCCCTGCACCGACCTCGTCGCCCTCCCCGACCGACGATCCCACCGCGGAGCCGACCGCCACGCCGCAGCCCGGTCCCTCGACGCAGCCCGGTCCCTCGACGGAGCCCGGTCCCTCGACGGACCCGGAGCCGACCGACGAGCCGGGCCCCACCCCGACGCCGCCCGGACCGACCACCCCGGAGCCGACCCCGACGCCGTCGGGCACCCCGGGCGCGACACCGACGACCGACCCGGACCCCCGACCCGAGCCGGATCCCGACCCGACGTGGGAGGCGAGCGCGACCCCGACCCCCTCCGCCCCGGCCACGGCAGGACCGCTCCCGACCGGGACACCCTCGACGGGAGCGCAGCCGTCGCCCGCACCGTCCCCGACGGCCGAGCCGACCGCGGGGCCGGAGCCCGGAGCGACCTCCGCGCCGGAGCCGACCACCGCGCCCGGACCGACCACCGCGCCGGAGCCGACCACGGCGCCCGGACCGACGACCGCGCCGCAGCCGACCACGGCGCCCGGACCGACGACCGCGCCGGAGCCGACCACCGCGCCCGAGCCGACCAGCGCGCCCGAGCCGACCAGCGCGCCCAGACCCACCACGGCGCCCGAGCCGACCACCGCGCCCGGACCCACCACGGCGCCCGAGCCGGGGGCGACCACCGCCCCGGAGCCCGGACCGTCGCCCTCGCCCGACGCCTCGTCCGGACCCACCCCCGGTCCGACCGGCGCCCCCGCACCGACGGCCGCACCCGACCCCGACCCGTCGCCCGGCCCGGACGGCTCCACCGGCGGGGAAGGACCGACCGCCCCGACCCCGACCGCCCCGACCCCGACCGCCCCGACCCCGAGCGCCGACCCGGGGGCGTTCCCCGGCCGCGGCGGGACCACCGGCGTGACGGGTGCCGACGCGGCGGACGGTGCCGCGCCTCCCGACCGGGCCGGCTCCACGTCTGCGGACCGCAGCCCGACCACCCTCGCCTGGACCGGCGCCGCACCCGTCGCGCCCGCGCTGCTCGTGGCCGCGCTGCTCGTCCTGATCGGGTCCCGACTCCGTCGCCGCAGCTGACCGTGTTCGCCGCCCGCGCACGCCGGGCCGGGTGTCGGACGCCGCCGGTACCATCGTCTGAGTGACGATCTCGGGCATCATCCCTGCGCTCTCGCGCGCCTCCGCGTTCGATCGCGTCCTCCGCGCTGCCGGGCGTGACGCGGACTTCTCCGTCGTCGACGGCCTGCGGGTCCCGTTGCTCGGCGCGCTGCTCGCCGAGCGCAACGGTCCCCAGTGCCTCTTCGTCGTCACCGCCACCGGGCGTGAGGCCGAGGCGGTCCGCGGCGCCTTCACGTGCACGGTCCCCGACGCCGAGGTCCTCGAGTTCCCCGCGTGGGAGACCCTGCCGCACGAGCGCCTCAGCCCGAGCGCCCAGACGGTCGGCACCCGCATCGCGACGCTCCGCAAGCTCGCCGCGTGGCAGGACGCCGATCCGGCCGACCGCCGCACGATCGTCGTGGTCGCGAGCGTCCGCGCCGCACTGCAGCCCATCGCGGGCAACCTGACGTCGCTCGCCCCGGTCGCACTCGCGACGGGTTCACGCGGCAACGACCTCGCGGCCATCGCGTCGCAGCTCGTCGACCTGGCCTACGCCCGGGTCGACCTCGTCACCCGCCGCGGCGAGTTCGCGGTGCGCGGTGGCATCCTCGACGTCTTCCCGCCCGGTGCCGACCACCCGGTGCGCGTCGACTTCTTCGGCGACGAGATCGAGGCGATCAAGGCGTTCTCGGTCGCCGACCAGCGCACCACCGACGACGACCTCGGCTCGGTCGAGCTCACCGCCTCGCGCGAGCTCCTGCTCAGCGACGACGTGCGTCAGCGGGCACGCGAGATGCTGCACGAGTTCCCGAACCTGTCGCAGATGCTCGCGAAGATCGCCGAGGGGATCCCGGTCGAGGGCATGGAGTCCCTCGCGCCGGCCCTCGTGCAGGACCTCGTGCCGATCACCACCTACCTGCCCGAGACCGCCACGGTCGCGGTCCTCTCGCCCGAGCGGGTCGCCGGTCGCGCGCACAGCCTGGCCGAGACGAACACCGAGTTCCTGCAGGCCGCGTGGAGCGCCGCGGTCGCGGGCGCACAGGCACCCATCGACCTCGACGCGGGCAACTTCCTGTCCGTGCAGCAGCTCAAGAACACCCGCGGCCAGCGCACCTGGTGGACGGTCACGCCGTTCGACTCGGGGCTCGACGAGGGTGACCGCGAGCGCGTGCTCACCGACGCCGAGGCCGCTGCCGAGGCCGGTGAGTACATCCGCGTCCGAGCGGAGTCGATCCCGAGCTTCGCGGGCAGCGCGGACGGTGCCGTCGAGCACGTCAAGCAGCTCGTCGACGACGGGTGGGGCGTCGTCGTGACGGCGCAGGGCAAGGGGCTCGTCGAGCGCGCGGTGCAGGTGCTCGCGGACGCGGGTGTCGCGGCTCGTGCCGAGGACCTCACCGCGCCGCCCGAGCCGGGTGTCGCGATCGTCACCACCGCCACCGTCGAGGCCGGCTTCGCGACCCCCGACCCGCGGATCGCCGTCCTGAGCGAAGCCGAGTTCTACGGCCGCAGCGTCCAGCAGGGCGCCCGCACCGTCAAGAAGCTCGCCGCCCGCCGCAAGAACGTCGTCGACCCGCTGCAGCTGAAGCCGGGCGACGTCGTCGTGCACAACACCCACGGCATCGGCAAGTTCGTCGAGCTCGTCTCGCGCGAGGTCAGCTCCGGCGGTCGCAACGCGGTGAAGACGCAGCGTGAGTACCTCGTGCTCGAGTACGCCCCGTCGAAGCGGAACTACCCGGGCGACAAGCTCTTCGTCCCGACCGACCAGCTCGACCAGCTCTCCCGGTACGTCGGCGGCGAGAATCCCACACTGTCCAAGATGGGCGGCTCGGACTGGTCCGCAGCGAAGTCGAAGGCGCGCAAGGCCGTCCGCGACATCGCCGTCGACCTCGTGAAGCTGTACTCGGCGCGCATGGCCTCGAAGGGGCACGCGTTCGGCCCGGACACCCCGTGGCAGCGTGAGCTGGAGGAGGCCTTCCCGTTCGCCGAGACCGCCGATCAGCTCACCACCATCGACGAGATCAAGCGCGACATGGAGAGCCCGATCCCGATGGACCGGCTGCTCTCCGGTGACGTCGGCTACGGCAAGACCGAGGTTGCGATCCGCGCGGCGTTCAAGGCCGTGCAGGACGGCAAGCAGGTCGCCGTGCTCGTCCCGACGACGCTGTTGGTGCGTCAGCACATGGAGACGTTCCAGGAGCGCTTCGCGGGCTTCCCCGTGCACCTCCGCGCACTCAGTCGCTTCCAGACCGAGAAGGAGTCGAAGGAGACGATCGCCGGCCTCGCCGACGGCACCGTCGACATCGTGATCGGCACACACCGCATCCTGTCGCAGAACATCGCGTTCAAGGACGTGGGGCTCGTCATCATCGACGAGGAGCAGCGGTTCGGCGTCGAGCACAAGGACCAGCTCAAGAAGCTCAAGACCAACGTCGACGTGCTCGCGATGTCCGCGACCCCGATCCCGCGGTCGCTCGAGATGGCCGTCACCGGCATCCGGGAGATGTCGACGCTCGCGACCCCGCCGGAGGACCGCCACCCCATCCTGACCTTCGTCGGGCCGCAGTCCGACCTGCAGGTCGCCGCCGCGATCCGCCGCGAGCTCCTGCGCGAGGGCCAGGTCTTCTACGTGCACAACCGCGTGAAGGACATCCAGTCGGTGGCGTCGCACCTGGCCGAGATCATCCCCGAGGCCCGGATCCAGGTCGCCCACGGGCAGATGTCCGAGGGCACCCTCGAGCAGGTCATGGTCGACTTCTGGGAGCGCAAGTTCGACGTGCTCGTGTCGACGACCATCGTCGAGACGGGCCTGGACATCGCCAACGCGAACACGCTGATCATCGACAAGGCCGACAAGTACGGGCTGTCCCAGCTCCACCAGCTCCGAGGTCGCGTCGGCCGCGGGCGTGAGCGCGGGTACGCGTACTTCCTCTACGACGCCGACAAGCCGCTCTCCGAGACCGCGCAGGACCGTCTCGAGACCATCGCCGCGAACAACGAACTCGGCGCCGGTATGCAGGTGGCCATGAAGGACCTCGAGATCCGGGGTGCCGGCAACCTGCTCGGTGGTGAGCAGTCCGGGCACATCGCGGGGGTCGGGTTCGACCTCTACCTGCGGATGATCGGCGAGGCCGTGTCCCAGTTCCGGGGAGACGTCGCCGAGGGGCAGACCGAGCTCCGGCTCGAGATCCCGGTCGACGCGCACATCCCCGAGGACTACGTCGAGTCCGAGCGGCTCCGGCTCGAGGCGTACCAGAAGCTGTCGGCCGCATCGGCCCCGGCTGCGCAGCCCGAGGCGATCGACATGGTGCTCGACGAGCTCACCGACCGCTACGGCCAGCCGCCGCAGCCGGTGCTCACCCTGGTCGAGGTGTCGCGCCTGCGGCGCATGGCGCAGCAGGTCGGCCTGTCCGACGTCGTCGTGATGGGGTCGAACCTGCGGATCGCGGGCAAGGAGCTCGCCGACTCGGCCCAGGTCCGGCTGAAGCGCATGTTCCCCGGCGCGCGCTGGTTCCCGCAGCAGGACGCCGCGAGCATCCCGCTGCCGAAGCCGCACGGCGAGACGCTGCCCGACGACGGGCTCATCGAGTGGGTGGAGAGCATCCTGACGGCCGTCTACGGCGCGTCCAAGGCCCCCGCGGAGGCGCCCGCCTCCTGACGCGGTCCGGCGCGAAGTGACGCGGCCCGACGCGGCCTGGAGGCGCGGTGCCAGTCGGTACCGCGCCTCCAGGCCGTCGGGTGGCCGTCTTCCGACATCGCACGTGTCGTCGTCCGACATCGCACGTGTCGATCGACCCGTGCGGAGTCGTACGATGCGCCTGCAACGACACGTCCGCGGTCGTCCGACCGCGGACGTGTCGCAGCGCAACGGCCGCTCGGTGCGCTACTCGGTGGCCTCGGCCTCGGAGAGCTCGCGTCGCGCGCGGTACCGGCGGGCGCGCAGGCTGACGACGACGGCGGACGCGAGGATCGCGATGCCGGACCCGACGAGCACGGCGAGGACGCCCTCGTCGAGGATCTCCTCGTTCCGGGCGAACGCCAGCTCGTTCATGAGCAGCGAGACCGTGAAGCCGATCCCGCCGAGCACGCCGACCGTCACGATCGACCAGAACGAGAGCGTCGATCGACCGGGGGCGCGGAAGATGCGCGTCGCGACGGCGCCGAACAGCGTGATGCCGATGACCTTGCCGACCGGGAGCGCGAGGACGACGGCCCAGAACGTGGGGGAGAGCTCGCCGATGCCGACGCTCGGGATCACGACCGCCGCCGAGGCGAAGGCGAACACCGGCAGGACGACGGCGTTCGACCACGGCTCGACGTTCTCGTGCAGCGTGTGTCCCGGACGGCGGGGCAGGACGAGACCGAGCGCGACGCCGGCGATGGTCGCGTGCACTCCCGAGTGGTACACGAGCCACCACGTCACGAGGCCGACCAGCACCATCGCGGCGATGATCCACACGCGGCCGGTGCGGCCCGGACGCAGCAGCCGACCGAGCACCGCGAAGACGGCGAGGGCGACGACCGCACCGCCGAGCGCGAGGAAGTCGGTGCCGTGCGCGAAGACGACGGCGATGATGACGATCGCGATGAGGTCGTCGAGCACCGCGAGCGCGAGCAGGAAGACGCGGAGCGTGGAGGGCAGCCCTCGACCGAACATCGCCAGGACCCCGAGCGCGAACGCGATGTCCGTCGCGGTCGGGATGGGCCACCCGTGCTGGTAGGGCGTGCCCGAGGTCACCAGGAGGAAGATCCCGGCCGGCACGAGCACGCCGCCGACCGCGGCGATCGCCGGGATGACGGCCGTCTTCGGGTTCGAGAGTTCCCCGTCGAGCAGCTCCTGCTTCAACTCGATCGCGACCAGCAGGAAGAAGACCGCGAGCAGGCCGTCGCTGATCCAGTGCGACACGGACAGGTCGAGACCGACCGCTCCCCACGGCGAGTGCGCGTCGAGGGCTCGTTCGAGGCCCGGTCCGAGCGGCGAGTTCGCCACGAGGAGGCCGAGCACGGCGGCGGTCAGGAGCGCGATCGCGCTGAAACGGGGGGAGCGGACGAGTGCCGACATGGATCTCCGACGGTGTGCGGGTACGGGTACGGATCCGTCGACCAGACTTCCCGACACACCAGCGGTCAGCATACCGGAGCGGCCTGCGTGCGAGCATGACGCCATGACCGCCGTCACGGACCTCGTCGAAGTCGTCGACCGCCTGCTCGCCCCCGACGGCGGTTGCGTGTGGAACCGTGCACAGACCCACGCATCGCTCGCGCGGTACGCCGTGGAGGAGTCGTACGAACTCGTCGACGCCATCGACTCCGGCGACGACGACGACCTCCGCGAGGAACTCGGCGACGTGCTCTACCAGGTCGTGTTGCACGCCGGACTGGCTGCAGCGCAGGGCCGGTTCGACCTCGAGGACGTCGCCGCCGGTGCTCGCGACAAGATGGTCCGTCGGCACCCGCACGTGTTCGGTGCCGAACGGGCGGACACGGAGGCGGAGGTCGTCCGGGTGTGGCGGGCGGCGAAGTCGGCCGAGAAGGCGTCGCGCACGAGCGTCCTCGACGGTGTCCCGAGGGCGATGCCGCCGCTGGAGCGAGCCGTGAAGCTGCTCGAACGCCTGGAGGAGCGTGGCGACGCCGCCACGGTCGTCGCCGCCGTCACGTCGGCGGCCGCGCCTGCTGAGGGCAGCCGGTCGGAGGGCGCCGTCGACGACCGGTGGGGTGCGGGGATGCTCGCCGAGGTCGCAGCGGCGCGCGAGGCGGGCATCGACGTCGTCGCCAGCCTGCGGGACGCGGTGAGCCGGCTCGAGGCCGGCGCGCGCGTCGGGGAGTGAGCTGCGCCTCCAGTTCGGAGACGCGGGGGAGTGGGCTTCACCTCCTGTTCGGAGCGTGCGGGTGAGTGGGCTGCGCCTCCTGTTCGGAGCGCGCGGAGGAGTGCCGGACGGGCAGACGAGAGAGCGGGCACCCTCCCAACCCGAAAAAGGAGGGTGCCCGCGAGCGGGCCACGACGTGCCAGGGGGACACGACGACAGGGACGCCCGCTCGAACCGCGGGGCACCGTTGCAGCACACCGGCCCCGCGAACGATCTGGTGGCCGGATCAGGAGGCCGCCAGACCGAGGTTCTGCATCCAGAGTATCAGTGGACCGGATGCGGTGCAAGGTCATGCCCTGGTTCTGGCAGGATTGGCGGCATGGCGACGACCGTGACGGCTCCCCGTGGCATGCGTGACTTCCTCCCGGCGGACAAGGCCCGTCGCGAGCACGTCCTCGGGGTGGTCCGGGACGTGTACGCGCGACACGGGTTCGACGAGATCGAGACCCCGGTCGTCGAGGACGCCGCACGCCTGCACTCGGGGCTGGGCGGCGACAACGAGAAGCTCGCGTTCGCGGTGATGCGCCGAGGGCTCACCACCGAGGACCTCCAGAAGGCGGATGCGCCGCTCGACCTCGCGGACCTCGGGCTCCGCTTCGACCTGACGGTCCCGCTCGCCCGCTTCTACGCCTCGCACCGCGCCGAGCTGCCCTCGGTGTTCCGTGCCGTGCAGATCGCACCCGTGTGGCGTGCCGAGCGTCCGCAGAAGGGGCGCTACCGGCAGTTCGTCCAGTGCGACATCGACATCCTCGGCGAGCCGGGGCAGCTCGCGGAGATCGAGCTCATCCGCGCGACCACCGCCGCGCTCGACGCGCTCGGCATCGCGGACACCACCATCCGCATCAACGACCGACGCATCCTGCTCGCGCTGCTCGCCTCGTGGGGGATCACCGACCCGGACGCCGCGGACCGGGCGCTGATCACGGTCGACAAGCTCGACAAGATCGGTGCGGACGGGGTGGCCGCCGAGCTCCGCGCGACGATCGGCGCCGACCTGCCGGGCCTCGAGGACACGATCCGCGCGCTCGAGGCCGCGGACTGGGCATCCGTCGAGGGGGCGCCGTGGCTCGATGCCGAGGCGTTCGCGGACCTGCTCCGCCTCCGCCGGGCCCTGCCGGGCGTGGACCTGCGCTTCGACCCGACACTCGTGCGCGGCATGGGCTACTACACGGGCACGATCTTCGAGGTCGCCCACCCCGACTTCGGCTACAGCCTCGGCGGCGGCGGTCGCTACGACGGCATGATCGGACGCTTCCTCGGGCAGGACGTGCCCGCGGTCGGGTTCTCGCTCGGGTTCGAGCGGCTCGTCGACCTCGTCACGCTGCCGGAGTCGGCCGAGTCGGACGCCGTCGTGCTCCTGTACGACAAGGACGTCGACCCGGTCCGCCTCGCGGCGCTCAAGACCGAGGCCCTCGCGTCGCACCGTCGCGTCCGGCTCGAGCGGCGGCCGAAGAACACCAAGAACCTGCTCGCGAGCCTCGCCGAGCAGGGCTTCGCGGCCTTCGCCGGTGTGCGGGCCGACACCGAGACCCTGGAAGGTGTCGAGTTCCGCCCGCTGGCGTGAACTCCTCCACACCCGACGTCATCCGCGGCGAGGCGTCCACCGCGCCTCGGTAGGATCGACCCGCTGTCCACCACAACCGAACTCGTAGGGAGTACCCCGTGGCCCAGATCGATGCCGTAGGCGCACGCGAAGTCCTCGATTCCCGAGGCAACCCGACGGTCGAGGTCGAGGTCCTCCTCGACGACGGCGTGGTCTCGCGCGCGCTCGTCCCGTCCGGTGCCTCCACCGGTGCGTTCGAGGCGTACGAACTCCGCGACGGCGACGCGAACCGCTACGGCGGCAAGGGCGTCCTGAAGGCCGTCGACGCCGTCCTCGACGAGATCGGCCCGGCGCTCGAGGGCTTCGACGCCACCGACCAGCGTCTCGTCGACGCCGCGCTCATCGAGCTCGACGGCACCGAGAACAAGTCCCGCCTGGGCGCCAACGCGATCCTCGGCGCCTCGCTCGCCGTCGCCCGTGCCGCCGCCGACTCGGCCGACCTGCCGCTGTTCCGCTACCTCGGTGGCCCGAACGCGCACACGCTGCCCGTCCCGCTCATGAACGTCGTCAACGGTGGCGCGCACGCCGACACCAACGTCGACATCCAGGAGTTCTTCCTCGTGCCCTACGGCGCCGAGAGCTTCTCGGAGGCCCTGCGTTGGGGCGTCGAGACCTACCACGCCCTCAAGGGCGAGCTGAAGAAGCAGGGTCTCGCGACCGGCCTCGGCGACGAGGGCGGCTTCGCCCCCGAGCTCGCCTCGAACCGTGCTGCGCTCGACTTCCTGCTCGCCGCGATCGAGAAGGCCGGCTTCACCCCGGGCAAGGACATCGCGCTCGGCCTCGACGTCGCCGCGACCGAGTTCTTCCACGACGGCAAGTACGCGTTCGAGGGCAAGCAGCTCTCGAGCGAGGAGTTCACCGGGTACTTCTCGGACCTCGTCGCGAACTACCCGCTCGTCACCATCGAGGACGCCCTGGCCGAGGACGACTGGGAGGGCTGGAAGCACCTCACCGCCGAGCTCGGCTCGAAGCTGCAGCTCGTCGGCGACGACCTGTACGTCACGAACCCGAAGCGTCTGCAGCGGGGCATCGACGAGCAGGCCGGCAACTCGATCCTGGTCAAGGTGAACCAGATCGGCACGCTGACCGAGACCCTCGACGCCGTCTCCCTGGCGCACCGCCACGGCATGACCGCGATCCTGTCGCACCGCTCGGGCGAGACCGAGGACACCACCATCGCCGACATCGCGGTGGCCGTCGACGGTGGCCAGATCAAGACCGGTGCCCCGGCCCGCTCGGACCGCGTCGCGAAGTACAACCAGCTGCTCCGCATCGAGGAGGAGCTGGGCGACGCCGCGGTCTACGCCGGCCGCACCGCGTTCCCCCGCGCCGCTGCGCTCTAGGTCGCACCCGCACCACCACGAGACGCCGTCCTCCTCCGGGAGGGCGGCGTCTCGCCGTCCCCGGGCACTCCCGGTGTCGCCGTCGCGCCGGTCCGCCCTCGCCCTCGAATCGGTCTGCTCTCGCCCTCCAGCGGGCAACATCTGCGACGTCCGGCGCAGCAGTCCGACGGATCTCGCCCACTCGGCGGACGCGAGCGGCACGTCCTGCCCGTTCGGCGGCCAGCTGGCCCAGCGGTGGACGCTCGGCGGTGGGTGGCGGACGGGAGGCGCGTGGCGGCCGTGCGCCGCGCCTCCCGGCCGCTGGGAGGGTGCCGAGCGACGCACGACGGTCCGCGTGCCGGGTCACGTGACCGTGCCGTGCCGGGTTATCGTCGAGCCGTGCCCAGCCAGAAGCCCCGCGTCCGCCGCATCCCCGTGGCCGTGCCGGAGTCCGGTGCGCACGAGCAGCCCTGGTACCGGTCCATCCGGTTCTCCGGCTTCAGCCTCCTCATGCTCGCGATCATCGTGCTGTTCGTCGTCGTGCTCGCCCCCTCGCTGCGGACGCTCATCCAGCAGCAGGAGCAGATCGCGCAGCAGCAGCGCGAGGTCGCAGCGCAGAAGGCCGACGTCGCGCAGAAGAAGCAGGACGTCGCGCGGTGGGACGACCCGGCCTACATCGAGGCCCAGGCACGCGACCGGCTGCTCTACGTGTACCCGGGCGAGGAGAGCTACCTCGTGATGGGTGCGGAGCAGGCGAAGGGGTCGGACCGGGCCGAGACCGACTCCGGCAGCCCGGTCAGCTCGACGGTGCAGACGCCGAAGGTCGACTGGGTGCAGGCGATGCTCTCCAGCGTGCTGCAGTCAGGACTGACCGAGAAGACCACCGAGCAGCTCGTGGCGCCCGACGTCTCCGGCACCGGAGACCCGACCGGCGCCGCGACGAGCGACAGCAAGTAGGGCCGCCGGGGGCGCCGCGGCGTCACGGAGTGGGACGGCGACCAGGACTCGGGTAGGCTCACGTGCCCGTGACGACCCCTCCCTTCGATCCGCCGTCCGACCGCGACATCCAGGTCGTCTCGGCGCAGCTCGGGCGACCGGCCCGCGACGTCGTCGGGATCGCTGCACGGTGCGCCTGCGGCAACCCCACCGTCGTGTCGACGAAGCCCCGACTCGCGAACGGCACCCCGTTCCCGACGTTCTACTACCTGTGCCACCCCGCCGCCACCGCGGCCGTGAGCACGCTCGAGGCGAACCACGTCATGCCCGAGCTCGCCGCCCTGCTCGAGGACGAGACCGTCGCGGCGCAGTACCGCGCGGCCCACGAGTCCTACCTGGCGGACCGCGAGTCGATCGAGCACGTCGACGAGATCGACGGCATCAGCGCGGGCGGCATGCCCACCCGCGTGAAGTGCCTGCACGCGCTCGTCGGCCACGCCCTCGCTGCCGGACCCGGCGTCAACCCCATCGGCGACCTCGCGCTCGAGCGCGTGGACTGGTCGCCCTCCCGCTGTGAGTGCCGGGCGTATGATGGCATCGCAGACGCTGGAGTCGGGGCGGGTGGCGGCGAAGACTGACCAGCCTCCCGGCAAGCAACCACCCCACTCCAAGGAGATCATCCCCCGTGCCCAAGATCCTCGTCGTCGGCGGCGGCTACGCCGGTTTCTACACCGCCTGGAAGCTCGAGAAGCACCTGCGTCAGGGTGAAGCCGAGGTCACCATGGTGGACCCGCTGCCGTACATGACGTACCAGCCGTTCCTGCCCGAGGTCGCCGCCGGCTCGATCGAGCCGCGTCACGCGATCGTGTCGCACCGTCGTCACCTGAAGAAGACCCGTGTCGTCACGGCGAAGGTCACGAAGGTCGACCACGCCACGAAGACCGCGACGATCACCCCGGCCGAGGGCGAGGCGTGGGAGGAGTCCTACGACCAGATCGTCATGACCGCCGGTGCCGTCTCGCGCACCTTCCCGATCCCGGGCGTCGCGGACGAGGCCATCGGCCTGAAGACCATCGAGGAGGCCGCGGCGATCCGCGACAAGATCCTCACGAACTTCCACAAGGCGGCGAACCTGCCGGCCGGTCCCGAGCGCGACCGACTGCTCACCGTCGTCGTGGTCGGCGGTGGCTTCGCCGGCATCGAGGTGTTCGCCGAGCTCCGCTCCTTCGCGTCCGACCTGCTGAAGAGCTTCCCGCAGCTGTCCTTCGACGACACGCACTTCCACCTGGTCGAGGCGATGGGCCGCATCATGCCCGAGGTGTCGCTCGAGACCTCGCACTGGGTGCTCGAGAACCTCGCGTCCCGCGGCGCGACGGTGCACCTCGAGACCCAGCTGGCCTCGGCCGAGGGCGGCGTGTGCCAGCTCAAGGCCAAGGACGAGTCGATCGAGACCATCGAGTCCGACCTCATCATCTGGACCGCCGGCGTCATGGCGAACCCGATGGTCAAGGGCACCGACTTCCCGCTCGAGCAGCGCGGTCGCATCCGCGTGCAGCCCGACCTCCGCGTGGTCGACGACAACGGCGTGATCGCCGACGCGTGGGCCTGCGGTGACGTCGCGGCCGTGCCGGATCTGACCGGTGGCGGTGTCGGCGGCTTCTGCGTGCCGAACGCCCAGCACGCCGTGCGTCAGGCGAAGCAGCTCGCGAAGAACCTGGTCGCGGTCGTCCGCGGCGAGGCGACGACGGACTACAAGCACGAGAACCTCGGTGCCGTCGCGGGCCTGGGTCTCGGCACGGGTGTGTTCCAGTCCGGCAAGTTCGCCATGAAGGGCTTCCTGGCCTGGGGCGCCCACCGCGGGTACCACGGCCTGGCGATGCCGTCGTGGGAGCGCAAGTGGCGCGTCATCGGCGACTGGGTCGGCGGCTTCTTCCTGGGCCGTGACATCGCGTCGCTCGACGACCGTGAGACCCCGCGTGCCGCGTTCGAGGCCTTCGCGTCGCGCCCGAGGCCCGCTGCTGCCGAGGAGCCCAAGGCCGTCGCTGCCCCGGCTCCGGCGGAGGGTCAGCCGGCCGACGCCGCCGGCCCCGCGTACGCCACCCCGGCCGAGGACGTCTCGAAGGACGCTGCGCCCGTCGCAGCCCCGGCGGACGCCAAGTAGCACCAGCGCCAGCGCCGACGGCCGTCGCCCCACGTGGGCGGCGGCCGTCGTCGCGTCGGTAGGCTGTTGCGGCCCGCCCCCGTGGCCCAATCGGTAGAGGCACGCGACTTAAAATCGCTGAGTTGTGGGTTCGAGTCCCACCGGGGGTACGCGAGATTTGGCGCGCCGTCGGCAGCGCCGCCGGCCGCGCCGCGCCGCCGGCCGGCCGGCCGGCGAGTCTCGGCTCCGCGGACAGTTTCGCGGATCGGCCGTCGCGAACGTGTCCGCACAGGCGAGTCTCGTGCGAGCGCCCCGCCCGTCCGCACAGGCGAGTCTCGTGCGAGCGCCCCGCCGTCCGCACAGGCGAGTCTCGTGCGAGCGCCCCGCCCGCACGGACCCCAGCCGCGCAGTAGCATCGACGTCCGTGGTCGGACTCGGAAGCGCTCTCGCGAACCTGCGCAACGCGCTCAACCGACCCGAGGCGCACGTCGAGGTCGTCGACGGCGAGACGGTCCCCACCGGGATGCTGCTCGGGACCCTCGGCGCCCTGCTGCTCGACGCCGGCAGCTCCGTCACCGACGTCCGCTCCGCGCTCGAGAAGGCCCGCGACGCCGCCGGGGTCGGACCGACGCTCGCCGTGGGTGTCCTGCCCGCACTCGTCATGGTCAGTGAGGTCGCCACCGGCGCCGCCACCATCGTGAACGCCGAGGGCGTCGAGCTCTCGTCGCGTCAGGCAGCGCGGGCGAACCGCCTCGTGCTCGGCCTGGAACGCGGTTCCATCGCCCTCGCCGAGATCCCCGCCCGGGTGCGCGCGATCCGGACCGGTACCGTGCCGCCGCCGGCGCTGCCGTGGATCACCGGGAACGCCCTCACCTCGGTCGGACTGGCCGTCGTGTTCCGCTGCCCGTGGTGGGCGATCGTGCTCGCGCTCGTCGTCGGTGCCCTGGTCGGTGTGCTCAGCCTGGTGCTCCGCCGCTTCCGCGAGGCCGTCGCGATCATCCCGTTCCTGGCCGCGTTCATGTCGACGAGCGTCGTCGGCCTCGTCGCCGCCGGCACCGGGTTCGACCACGTGCCCCTGTTCGCGGTGTGTGCGCCCGTCGCGGTCTTCGTGCCCGGCGCGCTGATCACGAACGCGCTGCTCGAGCTGACGGCCGCCGACATCGTGACCGGAGCCTCGCGCCTGGTGCAGGGGCTCATCACGCTCGGCTTCATGGCCGCCGGTATCGCCGCGGGGAGCGCCCTCACCGGCCTGCGCGTCGACCCGTCGTCGGCGGCCCTCGTCGGCGAGGTCGCCGGCGTCGGCACGCTCCGCGGTGGTTGGGAGGCCGTGCCGTCCTACTGGGTGTCCTGGGTGGCGGTGGCGGGCCTCGCCGTCGGCCTCGGGCTCGTGTTCCGCTCCGGCTGGCGGCTCACCGTCGTGTCCGTCGCCGTCATGATCAGCGCGTACGCGGTCGTGAGCGGGACGACGCCGGTGTGGGGCAGCGTGGTCGCGACCGGAGCTGCGGCCGCGCTGCTGTTCGTCGCGACGCGGTTGCTCGAGCGTGTGGTCCCGGTGATCCCGGCGACGGTGTCGTTCTTCCCCGCGTTCCTGCTGCTCGTTCCCGGCACCGTGGGACTCGTCGCGGTGACCACGTTCGACCCCGTCGCGCTCGGCACGCCCCTGGCCACGTTCGTCAGCCTGTGCATCGGGACGAAGATCGGCGGCCTGCTGCCCGGTCTGTTCCGGCGGAACGCCCCGCACCGCGTGGCCTGAGACCTGGGGCTCGCGGCGGTCGGGAGGCGCGCGGCGGCCCCGTCACGTGCCTCTCGTCCGACCGGTGCGGGCCGGGAGGCGCGTGGCGGGCGAACCCGGCGCCTCCCGTCCGGTGGGTGGCGGGCCAGGAGGCGCGTGGCGGGCGGGCGCGGCGTCTCCCGTCCGGTGGGTGGCGGGCCGGGAGGGGCGTGGCCAGCGGGCGCGGCGCCTCCCGTCCGGTGGGTGGCGGGCCAGGAGGGGCGTGGCGGGCGGGCGCGGCGCCTCCTGTCCGGTGGATGGCGGGCCGGGAGGGGCGTGGCCAGCGGGCGCGGCGCCTCCCGTCCGGTGTGTGGCGGGCCGGGAGGGGCGTGGCGGGCGAGCCCGGCGCCTCCCGTCCCGTGGACGGACCGGTCAGCGGTGCTGTGCGGCGGTGCGCGAGCCGCGCAACCAGACCCAGCAGCAGGCGACGGCGGCGGCGCACAGGGCGGAAGCCACCGCGGTCTCGGTCGGTGAGGGGACAGCGGGAGCTCCCGCGCCCGCCGTCACCGCCGCCAGCGCGACCCCAGCGGCGGTGAGGCCGACCCAGCGCGCACGCGCCCCGGCGACGAGCACCGCACCCGTCGACCCGGGCAACGGCAGCAGCGACACGACGAGTGCCCCGACCGCGCCGACGCAGAGCGTGGTGGCGAACTCGGCCGTCAGCGTCGTCCAGAAGCCCGACCCGTGCACCAGCGAGTGCAGGACCCAGCCGACGGTGGCGACGCCGAGCAGCGCGGCCGAGCGGGCCGTGGCGCTCCGGACCCCGCGGGCGAGGCTCGAGCCCAGTCGCAGGGCGGCGGTGTCGGCGCCGGGGCGGCCGACCGGGACGAGGACGGCCCCGACGACCAGGGCGGGGGAGAGGTCGGTGACGCGGGTCAGGGCGCAGCCCAGCACGGCGGCGAGCACGAGCCAGGGGGAGACGCGGAAACCGACGGCGGCGCGGTCCTTGCCGGCCGCCCAGCGGGTGGCCAGGACGACGACCCCGGTGGTGACCGCCGAACCGAGCAGCACCGCGAGCGCGAGCCGGACGTAGCGGGCCTCGAGCGCGACGCCGACACCGAGGAGCGTCGTGACGACCACGATCCCGACGCCGACGGCCGCCGCGGCCCAGGTGGGCAGGACCTCGTCCCCGAGTCGTCGCTCCGTGCGCGAGCGGTTGCGGCCGAGCAGCGCGGCGAACGGGTTGCGCAGGCGACCCCGGGCCGCGGCGCCGACCACCGCGAGCGGCACGGCGACGAGCACGAGGAACCCGGCGGCGACGCCGGTGGCGAGCAGGACGGTGCCCCACGAGAACGAGGCCTGGATCGTCGGGACGCCGCGGTCGTAGGCGGTGTCGGCGGTCCAGTCGCCCGCGGGGCCGGACCAGTCGGGCACCCCGCTGGTGCTGCCCCCGGCGCCTACCGTGCCGCTGCCCTCGGCCGTCCCGGTCGACCCGCCGCCGCTCGTGCCGGTGTCGGTCGGGGTCCCGGTGCCGTCCGTCGCACCGGACGTGTGGTCCGGCGTCGTCCCCGGCGTGCCGGACGACGACGTCTGCCCGCCCGGGGACCCGGAGGCACTCGCGCTCGGCCCGGCGCTCGGCGCTGCGGTCGCGTCGCTCAGCACGACGCGGACCCCGGACGACGACGGTGAGGAGTTGCCCGCGGCGTCCTGCTGCATCGCGCTCAGCACCCGGGTCCCGGCGGGTGCGGTCGCGCCCGTCGTCGTGCACGCCCACCGGCCGTCGGCACCGACGTCGGAGCGGCACACCGGCGAGCGGTCGACGTACACGGTGAGGACGGCACCGGGCTCACCGGTGCCGCGCACGGTGAACGGCTGGGAGCGGACGCGCTCGTCGGACCCCGGCGTGGTGACGACCGGTGCTGCCGGGGCGGTTCGGTCCACGACCACCGTCCGCGGGGCCGAGGGGGCGCTCCGCAGGTCCGAGCGGAAGCCGTTCGCGGTGCTCGCGGTCTGCGCCGCGGAGACCGTGATGCGCCCGTCGCGCGCGCTGCCGGGCAGCGCGACGGTCCAGCGACCGCCGGCGTCCACCCGCGCGGTGCGGTCGGTCGGGGTGCCGGAGACCGACACGGCGACGGTCGCTCCGGGCAGGCCGGTGCCGGACACGGGACCCGAGGTGGGACCGTCGGTCGTGACGGCCGGCGGGACGACGACGTCCGAGGCCGGAGCGCGGGACGACCCGAGCGCGGCGTCGGTCTCGTCGGCGACCGTGAAGACCTGCTGCGGGCCCGAGCGGACGGTGGCGATGCACGACCAGGACCCGTCGGTGGCCACGGTCGTCGTGCAGCCGCTCGAGCCCGTGGCCGCCGGTCCGGTGACGCGCAGCCGGTGCCCGGGGGTCCCGGCGCCGTGCAGCCGGACGGTGGCGGTCGTGACGTCGCCGGGGTCGGCGATGCTCGGGCGGACGGCGGGGCGGTCCGTCGGCGAGGGTGCCGGGGAACCGGTGTCCGGTGGCAGGGTGCCGAACTGGGGGAAGGGCGTCGGGGAGGCGGTCCGGGCCGCGTCGTCGTCCTGCTGCGGCACGGTGTCGGTGGTGGAAGTCGTGGACGTCGTGGTCGTGGTCGTGGTCGCGGACGTCGTCGCGGGCGCGGCCGCGGCGGGCTGTGCGCCGAGCAGGACCGTCCCGGTGGCGAGCACCGTCACCAGCGCCGCGGCCAGCAGCCCGACGCGCGATCGGGGTCGACCGACGGGACCGCCGCCCCCGACGGTCCCCTCCTGCGCGTTGTCCCCGAGCCTGTCCACCGTCTCCATCACACGCGATCATCGGGCTCGGGTCAATCCACCACCCGGATGATGTGTCCCGGGACCGATCCCCGGCTGGGGGTCCCCGGACGGTGGGTGTGCGCCACTCGGGAATCCCCCGTGAACCAGACTGCGCGAACGGGTCGTGCCGGTGCGCCTCGGTACACTCGTGGACGGTCGTCCCACGGCCACGCACCGGCCGCGGTCCCACTGCGCCGGACCCGAAGCGCAAAGGAGTACGCCCAGATGGACACCGGACTCGTCACGACGCTGATCGTCGTCGGAGTGGTGGTGGTCCTGCTCGTCGTGGTCGGGATCTACCTCTGGGTGACCTACAACTCGCTCGTCACGCTGAAGCTGCGCGTGGACGAGGCGTGGAGCGACATCACGGTGCAGCTGAAGCGCCGCGCGGACCTCATCCCCACCATCGTCGAGACGGTGAAGGGGTACGCCGCGCACGAGAAGTCCGTGTTCGAGTCGGTGACGCGCGCCCGCGCCGAGACCCTCGGCGCATCGGACGCCTCGAGCGCCTCGGAGGCCGAGGGGCACATGCAGAAGGCCCTGAAGGGTGTGTTCGCCGTCGCGGAGGGCTACCCCCAGCTGCAGTCGAGCCAGAACTTCCTGCAGCTGCAGTCGGAACTCGTCGACACCGAGGACAAGATCCAGTCCGCCCGGCGCTTCTACAACGGTGGCGTGCGCGAGCTGAACACGAAGATCCGGGTCTTCCCCAACTCGACCTTCGCGAAGAGCAAGGGCTTCAGCGAGGCGACGTTCTTCGAGACGGCCGAGCCCGCGGCGATCGCCGAACCGCCGCGCGTCCAGTTCTGACGCCGACCGGGGCGGCCTGACCCGTGTACAGCGCCATCGCGCGGAACAAGCGCAACACCGTCGTCATCATCCTGGTCTTCCTGCTCATCGTCGGGGCGCTCGGGTTCCTGGGCGGCTACCTCGCGGGCAACGTCTCCGTGGGCGTCATCGTGCTGCTCGTCGCGCTCGGGTACGCGGTGCTCCAGTACTTCCTGGCCGGGCGGCAGGCGACGGCCATCGCCGGCGGCGTCGAGATCGACCGGAACACGGAGCCGCGGCTCTGGCGGACGGTCGAGAACCTGGCGATCACGAACGGCATGTCGATGCCGCGGGTGTTCGTCATCGAGGACCCGGCACCGAACGCCTTCGCCACCGGACGGGACCCGGAGCACGCGATCGTCGCGGCGACGACCGGGTTGCTCGCGATCATGGACGACAGCGAGCTGCAGGGCGTCATGGCCCACGAGCTCGGTCACGTCAAGAACTACGACATCCGCGTCTCGACCATGGTGTTCGGCCTGGTCGTCGCGGTCGGGTTCCTGGCGGACGTGCTCCTGCGCATCTCGATCTTCAGCGGGCTGAGCGGGCGCGGGCGGAACAGCGACTCCGGGGGTGGAGGTGGCAACCCGATCGTCCTCGTCGCGGGGATCGTGGCCGTGCTCGTCGCCCCGATCGCGGCCGCGGCGGTGCAGGCGGCCGTCTCGCGGCAGCGGGAGTACCTCGCCGACGCCACGGGTGCGATGACCACGCGGTACCCCGAGGGACTCGCCCGTGCGCTGGAGAAGCTCCAGGCGTACGGCCGACCGACCCGGTCGCAGAACTCCTCGATGGCGCACCTGTGGATCGCGGACCCGATGCGACCGGGCGTGATGGACCGGTTGTTCTCCACGCACCCGCCGCTGCCCGACCGGGTCGCGCGACTCCGGGGGAGCCTCGACCGGTTCTGACGGGCGCTGCCGCCGTCGCCGTCGCTGCGATGCCGGTGCCGAGACGCCGGTGTCCACACGAGACGGACTCGTGCCGGCGAGACGCCCTCGGAATCCGCGGCGCCTCGACGACGATGCGGCGTCTCGACGACGATGCGGCGTCTCGACGACGATGCGGCGTCTCGACGACGACGCGGCGTCGCCACGACGCGGCGGCGTTCCGCGGACCGTGCACGACCGGCGCGACGGAGCGGCGGGTGACGGGGCCACGACCCGAGCCGGACGGGCGGGGCGGACGGGCGCCGTGCCTCCCGGCCGCTGGTCACACGACCGTGTCGTCCTCGGGAGCCGGAGCATCGGCGTCGTCCGCCGCCTCGTGCGGGACGAGCGCGACCCCGAGCGCCGCGGCCACCGCACCCGCGGCGGTGCCGCGATCCGTGACCTCGACGCCGTCGAGGCCCTGCCACGCCGCCGCCCGCCGCAGCGTCTCGGCGAGGCGCTCCGCGTCGAGGTGCTCGCCGGGCTCCTGCCAGGCAGTCCGGACGCGGAGCACGCCGCGCTGCCGATCGCTCTTCAGGTCGACGCGTCCGGTCAGCCGGTCGTCCTGCAGGACGGGCAGCACGTAGTAGCCGAACACACGCTTCGGTGCCGGCGTGTAGATCTCGATGCGGTAGTGGAAGTCGTACATGCGCTCCGCGCGACGCCGGAACCACACGACGGGGTCGAACGGGCTGAGCACCGCGTCGGCGGCGACGTGGCGTGGGACCCTGGCGTCGACGTGCAGCCAGGCACGGTCCCGCCAGCCTGCCACCCGGACCGGCACGAGTTCGCCGCGCTCCTCGAGCTCCGTGATCGCGGCGGCGGTGTCGTCCGCACGCAGGCGGAAGTAGTCGGCGAGGTCCGCGCGGGTCCCGACGCCGGATGCGCGCGCGGCGCGCCGGACCAGCTCCGTGACCGCGGTGTGGCGGTCGGGCGCGGCCTCGAGCGTGCCCACCGGCAGCACCTGGTCGGGCAGGGCGTAGACACGCTCGAACCCGGCGCGTCCGGCGCTCACGACCTCGCCCCAGCGGAACATCTGCTCGAGCCCCGCCTTCACGTCGCTCCACCCCCACCACGGCCCGCGTCGGACGTTCGCCTCGTGCTCGACCGCGCTGGCGGGCAGGGGCCCCTCGGCGGCGAGCAGTGCGCGGAGCTCCCGGCGGACGCTCGCGGTCCGTTCCACGCCGGCGATCCGGTTCGGTCGGGCGTCGCGCTCGCGGTACGCGTCCATCCGCCACCGGAAGAGCGGGAGGTCCGTCCGCGGCAGGAACGCCGCCTCGTGCGCCCAGTACTCCGCGTAGGGGCCGGAGCGCCGCATGGTGAGCCGGTCCAACGTGTCCCGGTCGTAGGGACCGAGGCGGGCGAGGAGGGGCAGGTAGTGGCTGCGTTCGAAGACGTTCACCGAGTCGATCTGCAGCAACCCGAGCCGGCCGATCGTGCTGGTCAGGGTGCGGGTGCCCACCGCGTCGCGCGGGGGTGCGCCGAAGCCCTGGGCCGCCAGCGTGACGCGGCGGGCCTCGGCGGCGGAGAGCGTGGACCGGACCATGGCACGACGCTACCGATCGGCGCCGACACCGGAGTCGCGCCGACGTATGCCGCATCTGGAACACACACCGGCACGCGTCGGTACACTCGCCGCATGGCCTGGGGAAAGAAGACGCATCCGGATCCCGTCGTCGAACAGGTCGTGCCGACGGGCATGCGGATCGCGGGCGCGTGGTCGTGGCGCGTGCTGGTGGTCGTCGGCGTGGTCGCGGTCTTCATCTACCTCGTGACGCTGTTCAGCGAGGTGCTCATCCCGTTCCTCATCGGGATCGTCGTCGCCGCCCTGCTCGTGCCGCTGTCGAACTGGATGCAGCGCCACCACGTGCCGAAGTGGATCGCCGTCGTGGTCAGCCTCGTCGGTGGCCTCGCGGCCGTCGGCGGACTCATCTGGCTCGTCGTCGACCAGATCGCGGCGGCCTACCCCTCGCTCCGCGACCGGACGCTCTCGCAGTACGACAACATCCGCGAGTTCGTCCTCAGCTCCGGTCTGGGCATCAGCCAGTCCGACCTCAACAACTACCTCAACCAGGCGACCGACTGGCTGTCGAGCAACTCCGGCTCGATCCTGTCCGGGGTCGCGAGCGCGGGATCGTCGCTGACGCACCTGCTCACCGGCTTGTTCGTGGTCATCTTCACGGTGATCTTCCTGCTCATCGACGGCAAGAACGTGTGGCGCTGGACCGTCCGGCTGTTCCCGAAGAACGCCCGCGCCGCGATCGACGGCGCCGGGGTCGCCGGGTGGACCACCCTGACGAGCTTCATCCGCGTGCAGATCTTCGTCGCGTTCGTCGACGCCGTCGGCATCGGCATCGGTGCCGCCGCGCTGCAGCTGCCGCTCGTCATCCCGATCGCCGTGTTCGTGTTCCTCGGCGCGTTCATCCCGGTCGTCGGCGCCATCGTCACGGGCTTCCTCGCCGTCTTCATCGCCCTGATCTTCAACGGCTGGGTCGCGGCGCTCGTCATGCTCGGCGTGATCCTCGTCGTGCAGCAGGTCGAGGGGCACATCCTGCAGCCGCTCGTCATGGGCAGCGCGGTCAAGGTGCACCCGCTCGCCGTCGTCCTCGGCGTCACCGCGGCGTCCGGGCTGGCCGGCATCGCCGGAGCCTTCTTCGCGGTGCCGCTGATCGCGACCGTGAACTCGATGGTGACGACGATCGCGAGCGGCCGGTGGAAGGGGCTCGACTCCGACCACGTGCTCGAGGCGAAGCAGCGCGACCACCACGCGAGCGTCGAGGCGAAGAAGCGCCGCCGCTGGCGGAAGCGCCACCCCGACGGCGTCCCGGCGCCGGGCAGTGACGAACAGCCCACCGCCGCCAAGGGGACCGCGGGCTGAGCGAGCGTTCACCGACGGACCGTCACGAGTTCGCCGTGACGGCTCCGACGGACGATGATGGGTCCGTGACCGACACCTCCGCGCCCCAGCAGCAGACCGACGCGTTCCCGACGCTGGCGGACATCGAGGCCGCTCGGCAGACCATCGCGGGGGTCGCACGCGTCACGCCGATGGAGACGTCGCAGTTCCTCGCCGAGCTGCTCGGCTCGCCGGTGCACCTGAAGTGCGAGAACCTGCAGCGCACGGGCGCGTACAAGGTGCGCGGCGCCTACAACCGACTCGCCGCCCTCAGCCCCGAGCAGCGAGCGGCGGGCGTCGTGGCCGCGAGCGCCGGCAACCACGCGCAGGGAGTCGCCCTGGCCGCTCGTGAGCTCGGCATCCCGGCCACGATCTTCACCCCGGTGGGCGTCGCGCTGCCCAAGCTCCAGGCGACGCGGCACTACGGCGCCGAGGTCGTGCTGCGGGGTCACTCGGTGGAGGAAGCGCTGAGCGCCGCCAAGGACTTCGCCGCCCACACCGGTGCGGTGTTCATCCCGCCCTTCGACCACCCGGACGTCATCGCGGGCCAGGGCACGCTGGGCCTCGAGATCATCGACCAGGTGCCCGACGTCGACACGGTGGTCGTGCCGATCGGTGGCGGCGGGGTCATCTCCGGCATCGCGCTCGCGGTGAAGGGCATGTCCGAGCGCCTCGGTCGTCCGATCCGGGTGATCGGCGTGCAGGCGGAGAACGCCGCGGCGTACCCGTCGTCGATCACCGCGGGAGCACCGGTGACGATCACGACGAAGCCGACGATCTCGGACGGCATCGCGGTCGCCCGACCGGGCGACCTGAACTTCCCGATCATCCGCGACCTGGTCGACGAGATCGTGACCGTCTCGGACGACGACACCGCCCGTGCCCTGCTGGTGCTGCTCGAGCGCGCGAAGCTCGTGGTCGAGGCCGCCGGCGCCGTCGGCGTCGCGGCGATCATGTCGGGCGCCGTCCGCGACACCGGCCGCACCGTCGTGCTGCTGAGCGGTGGGAACATCGACCCGCTCATGATGGAGCGGATCATCACCCGCGGTCTCGTCGCGGCGTCGCGCTACATCGGCATCCGGATCATGCTGCCCGACCGCCCCGGGCAGCTCGCCCGCGTCGCCCAGGTCATCTCGGACGCCGGCGCCAACGTGGTCGAGGTGCTGCACACCCGGCACGGGCAGGGCCTGGTGATCAACGAGGTGGCCCTGGACCTGTCGATCGAGGCACGCGGTCCCGAGCACGCGCAGGAGGTCATCCAGCGCCTGCACGAGGTCGGCTTCCGCCCGGAGCTGCTCGAGAACTGACCCCGCCGCGCTGGCTGCACGCGTCGGTGTCAGCGGTGCGCACGGGGGACGGCCGCGCAGGCCTCAGGGTCGCGTGAGCGACACCGCGGACGGCCGGGAGGCGCGTGGAGCTCCCGTCATGACCCTCACGGTGATCCTGCCCTCGCTTCGCGACGTCGTTGCGCACCGACCGGCGCCGAGAGCCCAGTCGGCCCCTGCACAACGAAGCGCAGCTCGCGCCACGTGGTTCCGTGGTGCGAGCTGCTCCTCCTTGTGCACTGGCACGTCGCGCCGCCTGCTGGCCCGCCGCGCGCTCTGCGCCGCCCGCCCCGGCCGTCGCGCCGGCCGTCGCGCCGGGCGCACTGCGGCGCCGGGCGCCCTACGGCTCGTAGCGCTCGACCTTCGTCACCTTGGCGCTGATCTCCTTGCCGTTCGGCGCGGTGTAGGTCGTCTCGTCGCCCGCGCGCAGCCCGAGGATCACGGCACCGACCGGGCTCACCGGGCTGTACACGGTCAGGTCGGACCCCTCGGCCACGATCTCGCGGTTGCCCACGAGGAAGGTCGACTCGTCGCCGGCGATGACCGCCGTGACGACGGTGCCCGGCTCGACGGTGCCGTCGAAGTCGGCCTCGCCCACGGTGGCGTGCTTGAGCAGCTCGGTGAGCTGCCGGATGCGGGCCTCGATCTTGCCCTGCTCGTCCTTCGCGGCGTGGTAGCCGCCGTTCTCCTTGAGGTCGCCCTCTTCACGCGCCGCCTCGATGCGGTCCGCGATCTCCTTGCGGGCCGGGCCCGACAGCTGTTCGAGCTCGGCCGTGAGACGGTCGTACGCCTCCTGGGTCAGCCAGGTGGTCTGCGTGTCGTTGCTCATCGGTCTCCCTTTCGACAAAGGACGAGACCGGCCGGTGTGGCCGGTCTCGTCCGCGAATCAGTCGAGTCTAGGGAACCCAGCAGTCGTGGATCAAGCCGGTCACGCCGCGGGTCGTGGTGTTCACCTCGGTCGAGATCGAGCGGGTGCGCTGCTCGGAGGCCGGCAGCGTCACCTCCTTCCACCCGACGATCGAGTACGACTTGTCGAGCACCTGCACGGCGCACCGGACCTCGGTGCCCGGGTCGGCCGACACCTGTGAGTGCACGACGGTGCGGTGGTCGGAGACGACGGTGTACCCGAGCTCGGTGTCGTCGAGCCCGTGTGACTCCTGGTCGAGGCCGGCCCAGACCACCCACGCGACGAACACGAGCACGACGGCGATCGCCGCGGCGACCCCGAACAGCTTCCCGCGGCGCCGACGATCCGGCGTGCGCCCGTACCGGTCGTCCAGCGACGCGGCGGTGGCCGTGGCCGTGGCCGACGCAGCGGTGGGGGTGGGGTGCAGCGGTTCGGACAGTTCGGGGCTCCTGGGGTGATTATCCTGGTCCCAGGGTAGTTCACGCCCCGCTGTGCGCTGCCCCCACGCCCGGGTCGATCCGTGCGCGTCCCGCCCGCTCCGTCACCCGTGAGGATCCTCCGTGCCGTACCGCCTGCTGGCCGTCCACGCCCACCCCGACGACGAGTCGAGCAAGGGTGCCGCGACGGCCGCGAAGTACGTCGCCGAGGGGCACCAGGTGCTGGTCGTCTCCTGCACCGGCGGCGAGGCCGGGGACATCCTCAACGACCAGCTCGGTGAGCCGGCGACGAGCCGCGCCCACCGCGACATGGCGGGCTACCGGCGTACCGAGATGGCGGCTGCGCAGGCAGCGCTCGGCATCGACCACGTCTGGCTCGGCTACCACGACTCCGGGCTGCCGGACGCCGAGAAGGGCGAGACGGTCCGTCCGGGCACGTTCTCGACGGTGCCCCTCGAGTACTCGACCGAGGCACTCGTCCGCGTCGTCCGCCGCTTCCGTCCGCACGTGCTCGTCACCTACGACGAGAACGGCGGCTACCCGCACCCCGACCACATCCGCACGCACGAGGTCTCGGTCGCCGCCTGGCGCGCCGCCGCCGACCCCGCGGAGTACCCGGACGCCGGGGAGCCGTGGTCGATCAGCAAGCTCTACTACGAGCGCACCATGAACCCGCGCCGCTTCCGCACGATCTACGAGGCACTGCGCGAGCGCGACCCGGACAGCGCTGCCGTCGAGCAGCTGCGCGAGTGGGTGGAGCGGTTCGCCGACCGGCCGGACCTGGCGACGACCCACGTCGACGTCCGCGACCACTTCGACGCCCGCGACGCCGCCCTGCACGCGCACGCCAGCCAGGTGCCGCCGGACAGCGTCTTCTTCTCGTGGCCGAACGACCTCCTCGCGACGGTGTGGCCCACCGAGGACTACCAGCTCGTCGAGGCCCGCGTGCCCACCGACCTGCCGGAGTCCGACCTGTTCGCGGGGCTCCCTGACGACGAGGACACCACCGCGTGAGCACCATCCTGACGGCCATCGCCGCCGCCCCCAGCCCGAGCCCGTCGGTCGTGCCCGACGTCGACGTCACCCCCGGGGTCGCCGGCTTCGTCGCGATCGCGGTCGTCGCGGTCGTCACGATCCTGCTCGTGGTCGACATGACCCGCCGGATCCGTCGGACCCGCTACCGCGCGGAGATCCGCCAGCGGCTCGAGTCCGACGCGGGCGACGGCACGTCGACGGACGAGCCGGTGCGTCGCGCCGACGAGGACGGCCGGACCGACGTGGGCGACGACACCGAACGCGGCTGAGCCCGCGACGTCGGCAGCGGCGACACCAGCAGCGGCGACGTCGGCAGCAGCGACGTCCCCAGCAGACGGACGGGAGGCCCGTGGCGAGCGTGCCACGGGCCTCCCGTCCGTCGTCCGGTCGCCCCTGCCGGCCGGTGCCGCGGTCCGCAGCGGCTGCGGTCAGCGCACCGGGTCGAGGGCCACGATGAGCACGCCGACCCACTGCGCGGCGAACGCGACGACGGTCAGTGCGTGGAAGACCTCGTGGAAGCCGAACACGGTCGGGGCGGGGTCGGGGCGCTTGAAGCCGTAGACCAGGGCACCGATGACGTACGCCAGGCCGCCGGAGAGCACGAGGACCGTCATCGGGACGCTCGCGGCGAAGAACTGCGGGAGCAGACCGAGCGCGGCGCACCCGAGCACGAGGTAGATCGGCACGTACAGCCAGCGCGGGGCGCCGATCCACAGGACGCGGAAGGCGATGCCCAGCGCGGCTCCGGACCACATCACCCAGAGCACGACCACCAGGAGCGTGTGCGGCAGCGCGCAGATCGCGATCGGCGTGTAGGTGCCGGCGATGAGCAGCAGGATGTTCGTGTGGTCGATCCGCTTGAGGACCTTCTTCACCGTCGGGCCCCACGGGAAGCGGTGGTAGGTCGCGGAGACGCCGAACATGAGCAGCGACGTCGCCATGAACACGGCGCTGCCGGCCTTCGCGGCCCCGCTGTCGGCCAGCGAGATGAGCACGATGCCCATCGCGATGGCGAACGGGAACGTGCCGAGGTGGATCCAGCCGCGCCAGGCGGGGCGCGGCGGCTCGGTGGTGTCCGCTTCCTCGGTGAACGGGACGTGGGGGAGCGTGGCGGTCTCGTCCTGCATGGGGCGACAGTAGGGCCCCCGGCCGAACGGCAGCAGGGAATGCACAGCCCCGCACGACCGGCGCCACGGTGCACTACAGTCGTGGCGTGACCGGCAGGGTGGGATGGGCAGGGCGCGGCGTCCTCTACCGTGCCTACCAGCGTCGTATCCGCCGCCAGATCGACGGCCAGGCGATGCCGAAGCACGTCGCCATGATCGTCGACGGCAACCGTCGCTGGGCCAAGCAGCTCGGCCTCGAGTCGGCCGCCCACGGGCACCGTGCCGGCGCCGCCAAGATCCCCGAGTTCCTCGACTGGTGCGACGAGCTCGGCATCGAGGTCGTCACGCTCTACCTGCTGTCCGCCGACAACCTGACGGGTCGGGGTGGCGAGGAGCTCGAGCAGCTCGTCGGCATCATCGGCGAGCTGGCCGGGACGCTCGCCGTGCACCGCGACTGGCGCGTGCAGCACGTCGGTTCCGACGAGGGGCTGCCCGCGGGTCTCCTCGGGGCGCTCGCGGACGCCGAGGCCGGGAGCGCAGCCCACACCGGCCTGCACGTCAACCTCGCGGTGGGCTACGGCGGACGCCGGGAGATCGCCGACGCCATGCGGAGCATCGTCCGGGCGCACGGCGAGGGCGGCGGCACGCTCGACACCCTGGCCGAGGTGCTGACGCCCGAGCTCATCGGCGACCACCTGTACACGCAGGGCCAGCCCGATCCCGACCTGGTGATCCGCACCTCGGGTGAGCAGCGGTTGTCGGACTTCATGCTGTGGCAGAGCGCGCACAGCGAGTTCTACTTCGTCGAGGCCCTCTACCCGGACCTGCGCGAGGTCGACTTCCTGCGGGCCGTGCGCGACTTCGGTCTGCGCTCCCGTCGTTTCGGCGGCTGATCGCGGGAGGCTCCCGACGGCGGCGGCGAGTGCGTCGGGCGGCTCAGGTTCGCGCGGCCTCCGTGCGTCCCAGTAGACTCACAGGGTTTTCGTCCCACGGAAGGTTGCCCCTGTGAACATCGCCGAGTACGCGGCCGGCTTCGACGAGGAGCCCGGCTACCTCGACCACGCCGCCTTCGGGCCGGTGCAGACCGCCGTGCTCGAGGAGCAGCGGGTGCTCGGGACGATCCAGGAGCGCATGCGCTTCGGCGCCGTGGAGACCCTCGACGAGCAGGACGCCCGGGTGCGCACCGTCGCTGCCCGGCTCGTCGGCCGTCGCGAGGACCAGGTGGTCTCGCAGACCGCCACGACGCCGGGGCTGCTGCACACGGCGTTCGGCCTGACCGGCGGTGTCCTCGTGGCCGCCGACGAGTACCCGTCGCTGCCGCTCGCACTGGCGAGCGCCGCCTCGGCGACGGGTGGCCGCGTGCAGCCCGTCGTCGTCGAGTCCGGTGCCGGCTGGATGACCCCGACGCTGGTGCGGGAGCGCCTGACCGACGACGTCGCCGCCGTCGCCGTGTCGCTCGTCGACTGGCAGACCGGGTACCTCGCCGACCTCGCTGCGATCCGGGAGGTCATCGGGGACCGCCTGCTCATCGTCGACGCGATCCAGGGCTTCGGCGTCGTCGACGCCCCGTACGAGGTCGCCGACGTCGTCGCCACCGGCGGGCAGAAGTGGCTGCACGCCGGGTGGGGCACGGGCTTCCTCGCGTTCAGCGACCGGGCCCTGAACCGCCTGCGCCCGGCGCTGTCCGGGCCGCACGGCACGACCGGTTGGCCGACCGAGGTCCCCTCGGTGAAGCCGGGCGCCGCGGGGTACCAGATGACGCGCGTCGACCCGGTCGCCCAGGCCCGGATGGCGGTGTCCCTCGAGCGGCTGGTCTCCGTCGGGGTCGGAGCCGTGCAGGAGCGCGTGGCCGACCGGGTCGAGCGGGTGCTCGACATCGCCGACGAGTTCGGCCTGTCGGTCGAGTCCAGCCGTGACCCGCGCGAGCGTGCCGGCATCGTCGTGCTGCGTCCGCCGCAGGGTCGGCTCACGGCGCTGTCCGCGGCGCTGCACAACCACGGGGTCACGGCGACGACGCGGCTCGGGGTCGCGCGGGTGTCGGTGTTCGCGTCCACCACGGACGCGACGCTCGACATGTTCCGCGACGCGTGCCTGTCCTACGCCACGATGCAGTAGCGCGCCCGCCGGCCGCCCGCCGGCCCGCCGGCCTGGCCGCGGTCCGCGAGACTCGGCCGGGCGGACGTGTTCGCGCCTCCCAGCCCGCGAATCCGTCCGCGTCCGCGAGTCTCGCCGCTGCGCGCCTGCGCCCGAGGCGGCCGGGAGGCCCGTGGCGGGCCCGCCCCGCGCCTCCCGGCCGTCGTGGTGCGCGTTCACGTGACCGTAACCTCGGGGACCGCGTGTCGCGGTCCGGCTGCCGGGGGCCGGTCGTAGCTTGGCCCCACCGGGCACGGTGCTCGGTCGGAGCGGCCAGGCAACGGTGCTTCGGGACCGCTCTCCGGCCGCGTCGAGGACACTGACCGGGCCGAGCGCGGCCCGGGGATGGAGTGGTCGTGACCTCTCGCAACGTCGCTCGCGAACCCGCCCAGCGGTCCACCGCGGACTCGTCCACGTCGGTCGCTCAACGCACGTACGTGCTCGACACGTCGGTGCTCCTCAGCGATCCGCGGGCGCTGTTCCGCTTCGCCGAGCACGCCGTGGTGCTGCCCGTGGTCGTCGTCAGCGAGCTCGAGTCCAAGCGCGACGACCCGGAGATCGGGTACTTCGCGCGCCAGGCCCTGCGGCTGCTCGACGAACTACGGGTCGAGCACGAGCGGCTCGACTTCCCCGTCGCACTCGACGACGGCGGTTCCTTCCGCGTCGAGCTGAACCACTCCGAGCAGTCCGTGCTCCCGTCCGGGCTCCGGCTCGGGGACAACGACTCGCGGATCCTCGCGGTCGCGTCGAACCTGGCGAACGACGGGCTGGACGTCGTCGTCGTGTCGAAGGACCTGCCGCTCCGGGTCAAGGCGTCGTCGATCGGCATGGCCGCCGAGGAGTACCGCGCCGAGCTCGCCGTCGACTCCGGCTACACGGGCATCACCGACCTGCAGGTCTCCGGCGAGCAGATGAGCGACCTGTACGAGCACGAGGAGATCCGGTCCTCGCGGCTCGACGGCGTCCCGGTGAACACCGGCGTCGTCATCCACTCGGAGCGCGGGTCGGCCCTCGGCCGCGTGCACGAGGCCGGCGCGGTGTCGCTCGTCCGCGGCGACCGCGAGGTCTTCGGGCTGCGCGGGCGCTCCGCCGAGCAGCGGCTCGCGATCGACGCCCTGCTCGACCCGGAGATCGGCATCGTCTCGCTCGGAGGTTCGGCCGGCACCGGCAAGTCGGCGCTCGCGCTCTGCGCCGGGCTCGAGGCGGTGCTCGAACGACAGCAGCACAAGAAGATCATGGTGTTCCGGCCGCTCTACGCCGTGGGCGGGCAGGAGCTCGGGTACCTGCCCGGCGACGCCTCCGAGAAGATGAACCCCTGGGCGCAGGCCGTGTTCGACACCCTCGGCGCGCTGGTGTCCGACAACGTCCTCGACGAGGTCGTCGAGCGCGGGATGCTCGAGGTGCTGCCGCTCACGCACATCCGCGGGCGGTCCCTGCACGACGCGTTCGTGATCGTGGACGAGGCGCAGTCGCTCGAGCGGAACGTCCTGCTCACCATGCTGTCGCGCATCGGGCAGAACTCGCGCGTGGTGCTGACGCACGGCGTCGCCCAGCGGGACAACCTGCGGGTCGGCCGGCACGACGGTGTCGCGAGCGTGATCGAGCGCCTGAAGGGGCACCCGCTGTTCGCGCACGTGACGCTGACCCGGTCCGAGCGGTCGGCGATCGCGGCGCTCGTGACGGAGCTGCTCGACTCGCCCGACCTCGGGTAGCGCGGCTGGTCGGCCGCCGGCGGGACTCGCCTGGGCGGACACGTTCGCGGTCGCAGGACTGCGAACGTGTCCGCAGGCGCGAGTCTCGGGGGTGACCCGACGACGGACGGGAGGCGCGGTGTCAGCCGGCACCGTGCCTCCCGTCCGGCAGTGGGTCCCGAGGGTCAGTTCGGGTGCGTCATCGACAGCACGTCCAGCGCGCTGTCGAGCTGCTCCTCGGTGACCTCGCCGCGCTCGACGTGACCCAGGGCGACGACCGCCTCGCGCACGGTGATGCCCTCGGCGACGGCGTACTTGGCGACCTTGGCCGCGGCCTCGTACCCGATGACGCGGTTGAGCGGCGTGACGATCGACGGGGACGACTCGGCGAACGCGCGGGCGCGCTCGAGGTTCGCCTGCAGCCCGTCGATGGTCTTGTCGGCGAGCACCCGCGAGCTGTTCGCGAGCAGGCGGATCGACTCGAGCAGGGCCGTGCCCATCACCGGGATCGCGACGTTGAGCTCGAAGGCACCCGAGGCGCCGGCCCAGGCCACCGTCGCGTCGTTGCCGATGACGCGTGCAGCGACCATCAGGGTGGCCTCGGGGATGACCGGGTTCACCTTGCCGGGCATGATCGACGAGCCGGGCTGCAGGTCCGGGATGTGCAGCTCGCCGAGGCCCGTGTTCGGACCCGAGCCCATCCAGCGCAGGTCGTTGTTGATCTTCGTCAGGCTGACCGCGATGACCTTGAGCGCACCCGACGCCTCGACCAGTGCGTCCCGGGCACCCTGTGCCTCGAAGTGGTCGAGCGCCTCGGTGATCGGCAGGCCGGTGTCCGAGGCCAGACGGGCGATGACCTGCTGCGGGAAGCCCTTCGGCGTGTTGATGCCGGTGCCCACCGCGGTGCCGCCGAGCGGGACCTCGGCGACGCGGGGGAGCGTGGCCTGCACGCGCTCGATGCCGAGCCGGACCTGGCGGGCGTAGCCGCCGAACTCCTGCCCGAGGGTGACCGGGGTGGCGTCCATCAGGTGGGTGCGTCCGGACTTCACGGCGTCGGCCCAGAGCGTCGCCTTGGCCTCGAGCGACTCCGCCAGGTGCTCGAGCGCGGGGACGAGCGTGCGGATGAGGGCATCGGTCACGGCGACGTGCACGGAGGTCGGGAAGACGTCGTTCGACGACTGGGACGCGTTGACGTGGTCGTTCGGGTGGACGTCCGTGCCGGCGATGCGGGTCGCCAGGGTCGCGAGGACCTCGTTCATGTTCATGTTCGACGAGGTGCCGCTGCCTGTCTGGTAGACGTCCACCGGGAACTGGTCGTGGTGCTCGCCGCCGATGATCGCGTCGGCCGCCCGTGCGATCGCGTCGGCCACGGTCGGGTCGACGATGCCGAGGGACCCGTTGACGACCGCTGCGGCGCGCTTGATGCGGGCGAGGGCGACGATCTGTGCCGGCTCGAGTCCGCTGCCCGAGATCGGGAAGTTCTCGACCGCGCGCTGCGTCTGGGCGCGGTAGAGGGCGTCCACCGGGACCCGGACCTCGCCCATCGTGTCGTGCTCGATGCGGAAGCCGTCACCGCCCGTCGCGGTCCGGTCGGTCGCGGTCTGGTCGGGCTCGCTGGTGTGGGTCACGTCGTCGTGGTCCTTCCTGTGGTGCACGGCCGGAGCGGTCGCCCCGGTGTCTTCGGCGGCCCGGTGGTCTCCGGGCGTCGCGTCGTGGCGGCCGGTCAGGCCTGGCCCACGACGGTGTCGATGGTGACCTCGCCCGTGGAGAGGTCGTAGGTCGCCCCGACGACGGCCAACCTACCGTCGGCGACCGCGTCGGAGACGACACCGGACCGCTCGATCACCTGGCGGAGCGTGGCCTCGAGGTGCGCGGCACCGACGGCCTCCTGCGGGAGCTCGGCGTCGGTCGCGCGGACCCGCTCGACGCTCGGCGCGATCGCGTCGACGAGCGACTGCAGGTGCGGCGCGGGCACGGGCTCGCCCGAGCGCGCCGCGGCGACGGCTCCGCACGCGGTGTGGCGGAGGACGACGACGAGCGGGGTGCCGAGGGCGACGACCGCGAACTCGATGGAGCCGAGCACGACGTCGTCGACGATCTGACCGGCGTTGCGGATCGCGAACAGGTCACCGATGCCCGCGTCGAAGACGTGCTCGAACGGCACGCGTGAGTCGGAGCAGCCGAGCACGGTCGCGAAGGGCGCCTGCGAGCCCGTGAGCTCGCCACGGCGGTCCGGGTCGATCCGGCCGGTGCGGCGCTTGTCGGCGGCGAAGCGGGCGTTGCCCTCGACGAGCAGGCGGAGGGCGTCGGACGGGGTGGAGGCGGCGCGGTCGGGCATGGTCTTCCTCGTGCTTCGGGTTCGGTCGGGCGGGGTCAGTTCGCGAGCTGCTCGGTGACGGCCTTCGCGACGGTCGTGAACGACGAGTCGTCGGCCGTGCCGGACAGCACGATGGTGTCGCGGCCGAAGGTGTGCACGAGCGAGTACGCGTGGTTCCCGGCGTCCTTGCCCTCGTCACGACGGTCGTACACCGTCCACTTCGTGCCGTCGATGGTGCGGTCACCGGTGGCGGGCTCCTGGGCGAGCTGGTTGGCCACCCACGACGCGTTCGCATCGATGCCCTGCTGGAGGCCGATGTACTGGCGGTCCGGGGTGACGAGGCCGACCGTCCAGACCCGCACGCCGTCCGACGTCTTGTCCTGGAAGTCGGCGCGGTTCGAGGTGAAACCGTCGGGCAGGTCCGGTGCCGCGAGCGTCACGCCGGGCACGTCGGCACCGGCGGCGACCTGCTGGTAGTCCACGGACCGGTCGACGGTCTGGTCCGGTCGCACGACCACGGCGACCAGGAAGAGCACGATGCCGAGCGATGCGATGAGCGCCAGCACGAGGTTGAAGGCGGTCTGGTGCTCGCGGCGGGAGCGTCGCGCGGCGTCCTTCCGGGCCCAGGTCTCCTCCGGGGTCTCCGGGCGGCCGAGCTCGGCGACGATCGGGCGTCCGTCGGGGTCGGTCACCGTGCTGCTCCGTCCGGGTCGCCTGCGGTGTCCGCGGTGCCGTCACCGGCAGACGCGGCACGGGCGGCGTCCAGCCGGGCGCGCGCGCCGACGAGCCACTCCTCGCACCGGGCCGCGAGGGCTTCGCCACGCTCCCAGAGCGCGAGCGAACGCTCGAGCGTCGCGGACCCCTGCTCCAGCTCACCGACGACGCGCACGAGTTCGTCGCGCGCCGCCTCGTAGCTCAGCGACTGCACGTCGGACGGCACGGGTTCCTGCTGGGATGACACACCCCGATCCTACCGAGCACCCTCCGTCGGCGGTGCACCGCCGACGGAGCCCGTGGAGACCGGGCTACGCCCCGGAACCGTCCGGCCCCGGTCCCTCCGGCTCGAGTGTCCCCGTCGCCGTGCCCGCGCCGAGGGTGACGTGGACCGGCGTCGCACCGTCGAGGTCCTCGGTACCGCGCACGACCCCGCCGTCACTCCGCTGCACGATGGCGTAGCCGCGGCGCAGGGTGTCGCGCGGCGAGAGCGCGCGCAGCCGCCCGGTCAGGTGCCCGACGTCACTGTGCGAGCGCTCGAGGCGTCGGTCGAGCAGCTCACGGGCACGGGACAGGTCGCGTGCGACCTCCTCGGCCCGGGTGTCGACGAGCCAGGCGGTCGACGCCAGCGCCGGGCGCGACCGGAGGGCGGCGATCCGGTCGGCCTCGACCGACAGGGTGTGCGAGAGCCGCAGCCCGAGCCGGGCCCGGGCCTGGCGGACGTTCGCGAGCTCCTCGGCCACGTCGGGCACCACGCGCTTCGCGGCGTCCGTGGGGGTGGAGGCGCGCAGGTCGGCGACCTCGTCGAGGATCGGGCGGTCCGCCTCGTGCCCGATGGCGGAGACGATGGGAGTGGTGGCGGCAGCGGCGGTCCGGACGAGTCCCTCGTCGCTGAAGCCGAGCAGGTTCTGGAAGTCGCCGCCACCCCGGGCGACGATGATGACGTCGACGGTCGGGTCGGCGTCGAGCTCGACGATCGCGGCCGTGACCTCGCCCACGGCCCGCTCGCCCTGCACCGCCGTGTGCACCGTGCGGAACTCGACCTGCGGCCAGCGGAGCTGCGCGTTCCGCTTGACGTCCTTCTCGGCGTCGGAGTCCTTGCCGGTGATCAGGCCGATCCGGTGCGGCAGGAACGGCAGACGCTTCTTGCGGGACGGGTCGAACAGGCCCTCCGCCGCCAGGGTGCGCCGGAGCCGTTCGAGCCGCTCGAGCAGGTCACCGAGGCCGACGTGCTTCATCTCGACCACCTGCATGGTGAGCGAGCCGCCCTTGACCCAGTAGTTCGGCTTCACCGCGGCGACGACGCGGGCGCCCTGCCCCAGGTCCGCGGGCACCCGGGAACGCACGCTCGACCAGATCGAGAAGGACACGGTCGCGTCGACCTCGACGTCCTTGAGCTTGCCGTAGACGTTGCCGCCGGCGACGTTCCACTGCGTGATCTCGCCCTCGACCCAGGCGGTGCCGAGTCGGTCGATCCAGTCGCGGAGCTTCGCCCCGAGCAGGGCGACGGGCCACGGGTTGTCGGCCGTCGGCGGGCCCTGTTCGATCGCCATGCCCACCATCGTGCCGCATCCCGGCGACAGCGCCGGCCCGCGGCGCCGCACGCCGGTGCTCCACCACGTCGTCACGGCCCGGCTCGGCCCCGGACGCACCCAGGCCCCGCGCGTGCCCGGCACCTATCATCGGGGACGTGACGATCACCAACGGCCGCACGGTCCCGCTCGCCCCGCCGCGGGTGCACGCAGCGCGTGGTCGGCTGCGGGACGAGCCGGTCGCCGGCACGAAGAAGGTCCTGCTCGCCGCGCCCCGCGGGTACTGCGCGGGTGTCGACCGTGCCGTGGTCGCCGTCGAGAAGGCGCTCGAGCAGTACGGCGAGCCGGTCTACGTGCGGAAGCAGATCGTCCACAACGTCCACGTCGTCTCCACGCTCGAGCAGCGCGGCGCGGTGTTCGTCGACGACGTCGCCGAGGTCCCGCGCGGCGCACACGTCGTCTTCAGTGCGCACGGCGTCGCACCCGCCGTCGTGGCCGGTGCCGCGGAACGCGACCTGCACGCGATCGACGCGACCTGCCCCCTCGTCACCAAGGTCCACCGCGAGGCCACCCGCTTCGCGAAGGCGGACCGCACGATCGTCCTGATCGGCCACGCCGGTCACGAGGAGGTCGAGGGCACCATGGGCCACGCGCCCGAGCGCACGATCCTGGTCAACGGACCCGAGGACGTCGCCGCGCTCGAGGTGCCCGACCCCGACAACCTCGTCTGGCTGTCGCAGACCACCCTGAGCGTCGACGAGACGATGGAGACCGTCCGCCTGCTCCGTGAGCGGTTCCCGTCCATCGAGAACCCGCCGTCGGACGACATCTGCTACGCCACGCAGAACCGCCAGGTCGCGGTGAAGAAGGTGGCGCCCGACGCCGACCTCGTCATCGTCGTCGGTTCGGCGAACTCCTCGAACAGCGTGCGCCTCGTCGACGTCGCCCTCGAGTACGGTGCGGCGTCCGCCCACCGGGTCGACTACGCCGAGGAGATCCGCCAGGACTGGCTCGACGGTGTCCGCACGGTGGGTGTGACCAGCGGTGCCTCGGTGCCCGAGGAACTCGTCACCGAGGTGCTCGAGCAGCTCGCGGACGCCGGCTACGGCACCGTGGAAGAGGTCGTGACGGCGCACGAGGACCTCATGTTCTCGCTCCCCAAGGAGCTCCGCACGGACGCCGCGGGCAACCCCACCCGCGCCCTCGGCGGGCGTCGCTCGTGAGCGGCCTCCGCGGCGACTGGTCGTCGGCACCGGCCCGTGAACCGGGGCACGTGGACGAGACCGCCCTCGGCCTGGAGGCCCGTCCCGCCTCCGCCGCACCGGCCTCCGGTCGACGGGACGGCCGGGTCCACGGCACGCCCGCTCCCGAGTACGGCGAGTACGCGCCGGAGGGCTGGGTGAACCCGGTCCTGGTCGAGCAGGAACGGCGCGACCGGCAGCGGCGCGAGGCCGACGACCGTGCCCGCGCGGCGACCCAGGGGCCGACCGACCGTGGCACGGCACGCACGACCCGTCCGACGGACCGCCGCACGCCCGGTGGCACCGGCGCCGGGCCGTCGCGGGGTGCCGCGGCCGGTCAGGAGCGGCCGACGCTCTCGAGCCGCTTCGGGGCGTCGCAGTTCGACTTCGTGGTGACGGTCGCCCTGTTGGCGTTCGGTCTGCTGTCGGTCGTGCAGTCGCTCGCCGTGAGCGACGTCGCCTCCGCCGTGCGCAGGGCGTTCGAACAGCAGGGCCTGGAGCTCTCCGACCCCACGGCGCTGTCGACCGCCGCTGCCGTCGGAGCCATCGGCAACGTGGTCGTGTTCGCCCTCGTCGCGTGGTGGTCCCTGCGTCGGCTGGCCGCTCGGAGGTGGACGTTCTGGGTCCCGCTGCTCGGCGGGGCCGTGGCGTCGCTCGTCAGCCTGGTCGCCTTCGCCGTGGTGATGTTCCAGGACCCGGGCTTCGTGCAGGTGCTGATGCAGCAGTCCGGGGCCTGACCCTCGGGCCCTCGCTGTCGTGTGCGGGCCGTGCGCCCGTCAGCGACCGGTGTCCAGCAGTCCGGTGACCCGGTCGACCGTGGCGTCGAGGTGGTCCTGCAGCGGTGTTCCGTCCGCGTCCTCGAGCCACGTCTCGAGCGCGGTCTGCAGGACGAGGACCGTGAGCCCGGCGACGGAGCGGGCGGTCCGGTCGTCCTCGCCGCGGCGACGGAAGCCGTCCCGGACCGCCGCCCGCAGGTCCTCCTGCTTCCGCAGGTCCCGCTCCCGCAGGTCGGGCTCCTCGCTGATGATCCGTCGTGCGGCGAGCACCTGGTCGCGGCGGGGGTCGAACCGCTCGGCCGCGAGCCGCCGGAGGCCGTCGAGGACCACGCGCATCGGTGCCTCCTCGGCCGGCGCGGTCTCGATCATCCGGGTCGCGATCGCGGGGATCTCGTCGTCGCCGAAGAAGACCTCGCGCTTGTCGCTGAAGTGGCGGAAGAACGTGCGCCGGGTGACGCCCGCCCGCGCGACGATGTCGGGGACCGTCGTCGCATGGAAGCCGCGTTCCGCGAAGAGCTCCATCGCGGCCGTCCGCAGTCGCTCACGGGTGTCCGGTGCCCATCTCGCCATGGGGACACCCTAGTGATGACACTGGGTGCCGCGGGCGGGTAGAGTGACGACACCAGGTGTCATCGCTCGTGACGAAAGGCCCGCCGTGCCCGACAACTCCGCCGCTCTGCTCCGTGAACCCCGGGGCGCACTCGTCGTCGACCGGGTACCGGTCCCCGTCCCCGCCGAGGACGAGGTGGTCGTGCGCGTCCGCGCCGCTGCCGTCAACCCCGTGGACTGGGTGATCCAGGGCACGGGGCCGGTGACCTACCGCTGGCTCCGGACGCCGGCGGTGCTCGGCTCGGACGTCGCCGGCGAGGTCGTCGCCGTCGGCTCCGGCGTCACCCGCTTCGCGGTCGGCGACCGCGTCGTCGGACTCGCGACCGGGACCGACCGTGGCCGCGACCCGGTGCACGAGGGCGCGTTCCAGGAACACACCGCGCTGCTCGAACGCCTGACCGCCGCGGTGCCGGACGACGTGCCCCTCGAACAGGCCGCGGTCCTGCCGCTCGGGGCCTCGACCGCCGCCTGCGCGCTGTTCCAGCCGAAGCACCTCGGGCTCCCGCTCCCCGGGGCCGCCGACGCGCCGTCGGACCGCTCCGGCGTCGTCGTGGTCTGGGGTGGTTCGACGAGCGTCGGGATGAACGCGGTGCAGCTCGCCCGTGCCGCCGGGTACGCGGTCGTGAGCACCGCGTCGCCCCGGAACGCCGCGACCGTCCGGTCGCTCGGGGCCGACGTCGTCGTCGACCACGGTTCGCCGACGGCGGTGGACGACCTCGTCGCCGGCGTCGCCGGACGCCCCGTCGTCGGTGCCGTCGCGCTCGGGACGACCTCGACGGCCGCGTGCATCGAGGTGCTCCGCCGGACGGGTGGCACCGCGCTGGCGATGGCGAGCACGCCGGTCTCCCTCGACCGGATCGCCGGCCGTCGGCGACTCTTCCCGGCGATGCTCCCGGTGTTCACCCGCCTCGGACTCGCCACGCTGGCGCTCACGCTGCGTGCCCGTCGTGCGGGGATCCGGGCCGCGTTCGTGTGGGGGAGCAGCCTGCGCGACGACGACCTGGGCCCGGAGCTGTGGGGCCGGGTCCTGCCCGAGGGGCTCGCCGACGGCTCGATCCGACCGATGCCGGAGCCGCTCGTCGTCGGGCACGGGCCGGGCGCGGTGCAGGGCGCGATCGACCGGCAGCGCGCAGGGGTGTCCGCGCGCAAGGTGGTCGTGACGCTCTGACCAGCGGGCCAGCCGGCGCTGTCCGGCCGGGCAGGCCGTGACCCGCCTACCCGGCGAGGAAGGCGGCGACGGCGCCGTGCAGTGCCGCGAGGTCGTCCACGTGCACGAGCTCACGGACCGAGTGCATCGACAGCAGGCCGACGCCGATGTCGATCGTCGGGATGCCGAGCCGCGTCGCCGCGATCGGGCCGATGGTCGAGCCACCGGGGATGGTGTTCACGTTGACGAAGGGCTGCCAGGGGACGCCGGCGGCATCACAGGCGGTCGCCCAGACGGCCTCGCCCTTCGCCTCGGTCATGTAACGCTGGTTCGCGCTGATCTTCAGGAGCGGGCCCGCTCCCGGACGCGGACGGTTCGTCGGGTCGTGCTTCTCCGGCTGGTTCGGGTGGACGAGGTGTCCGGCGTCGCTCGACAGGAGCCAGGACGCCCGGAACGCCCGGGCGGCCTCGGAGCGGGTGGCACCGAGCCCCTCCTGCACGCGGCCGAGCACGTCCTCGAGGAACGGGCCACCGGCACCGGACGGAGTCGAGGAACCGATCTCCTCGTGGTCGAACGCCGCGAACACCGGGATGTGGTCGCCGTCGGTCGGCGCGTCGACGACCCCGCGGAGCCCGGCGTGCACGCTCGTCAGGTTGTCCATGCGGCCGGACGCGAGGAACTCCCGATCGATGCCGATGCGCGCCGGGGGCTGCGTGTCCGCGAGGAAGAGGTCCCACGAGACCGCGTCCTCCCCGAGCCGGCCGCGCAGCCACCCGAGCACGTCGGTGCCACCGGTGGTGCCGTCCGTGCCGACGACCGGCAGGGTGTGGCGCTGCCGGTCGATCTCCTTGCCGTCGTTCACCCCGCGGTCGAGGTGGATCGCGAGGTTCGGGATCCGCGCGACCGCGTCGGTCGACACGAGCCGCACCGATCCGTCGGCGTCGACCACACGTCCGGCGATGCGGAGGTCGCGGTCGAACCAGGTCGACAGGAGCGCGCCGCCGTAGACCTCGACGTTGAGCTGCTCCCACCCGCCCACGCGCACGGCCGGGTTCGGCTTGATGCGGAAGCCCGGGGAGTCGGTGTGGGCACCGAGGATCCGGAAGGGAGTGGTGGGCGTCGCCGACTCCGGCAGACGCCAGGCGATGACCGCGCCGTCGCGGACGACGACGTAGGCGCCGGCCTCGGTCGGCCAGGCGTCGAGTTCCGACAGCTCGGTGAACCCCGCTGCGACGAGCTGGTCCCGCGCGACCGCGGCCGCGTGGAACGCGGTGGGGGACTCGGTGACGTACTGGGCGAACGAGGAGGCGATGGCGTCGGAGGTCACCCGCCCATCGTGGCACGGGCGGTGGCGGTGACCGGACGCGGAACGGGGCGCGTCCTTGCGGACGCGCCCCGTTCCTCCCGGCTGGTGGTGCCGATCAGCCCTTGCTGTTGCCGGCCGAGCCGAGGACCTTCGCCGCCTCGACGACGCGGGCCGCCATGGCGGTCTCGGCGACCTTGCCCCAGGCACGCGGGTCGTACTGCTTCTTGTTGCCGACCTCGCCGTCGATCTTCAGCACGCCCTCGTAGTTCCGGAACATCGAGTCGGCGATCGAGCGCGTGAACGCGTACTGCGTGTCCGTGTCGATGTTCATCTTGATGACACCGTTGCGCACGGCCTCGTGGATCTCGTCGTCGGTCGAGCCGGAGCCGCCGTGGAAGACGAGGTCGAGCGGGTTCTCACCGGTGCCGTGCTTCTGCGCGACCGAGGCCTGGATCTCGCCGAGGAGCTCCGGGCGCAGCTTGACGTTGCCCGGCTTGTAGACGCCGTGCACGTTGCCGAACGTGAGCGCGGCGATCCAGCGACCCCGGTCGCCGAGCCCGAGCGCGTCGACGACCTTCTCGACGTCGTTCGGGGTCGTGTAGAGCGCGTCGTTGGTGCCCTCGTGCTGGACGCCGTCCTCTTCTCCGCCGACGACGCCGATCTCGACCTCGAGGATCGCGTTGATGTTGCGCGTCTTCTCGATCATCGTGCGCGCGATCTCGATGTTCTCGTCGAGCGGCACGGCCGACCCGTCCCACATGTGCGACTGGAAGATCGGGTTGCGGCCCTGGCGGACCTCCTCCTCGCTCGCGGCGATGAGGGGCATGACGAAGCCGTCGAGGGCGTCCTTCGGGCAGTGGTCCGTGTGCAGCGCGACCGTGACGTCGTAGTTCTTCGCGACCTCGTGGGCGAAGCGGGCCATCGCGAGGGCGCCGGCGGCGCGGTTCTTCACGGTGTGCCCGGCGAAGTAGTCGGCGCCACCGGTCGTGACCTGGAGGATGCCGTCCGAGCCGGCCTCCTGCAGGCCCTGGAGGACCGCGTTGATCGTCTGGGAGGAGGACACGTTCACCGCGGGGTAGGCGAACTTGCCGGCCTTCGCTCGTTCGAGCATCTCGGCGTACTGTTCCGGCGTTGCGATGGGCACTGCGATCTCCTTCGACTGGTGGTTCCCCGCCGAGCCTAGTCAGGGCTCCTCAACGGGTTACAGCGTGCACGTCCGTGCACCCGTGCGGCCGCCCCGGAGCCCGGTCGGTAGGCTCTGGTCGTGACTCCCACGACTGAGACCGGCTCCCTGTTCCTCCAGCCCGACCGAAACCTGGCGCTCGAGCTCGTGCGTGCGACGGAGGCCGCCGCGATCCGTGCGCAGCCGTGGGTCGGCCGGGGCGAGAAGAACCTCGCGGACGGCGCAGCCGTCGACGCGATGCGGAAGTTCCTCGGCACGGTGAACTTCGACGGCGTGGTCGTCATCGGCGAGGGCGAGAAGGACGACGCCCCGATGCTCTTCAACGGCGAGCACGTCGGCAACGGCCACGGCCCGGCCTGCGACATCGCGGTCGACCCGATCGACGGCACCTCGCTCACCGCCGCCGGCCGGCAGAACGCCATCTCCGTGATGGCGGTCTCCGACCGCGGCTCGATGTACGACCCGTCGGCGGTGTTCTACATGGACAAGATCGCCGCGGGCCCCGAGGGTCGTGGCGTCCTCGACCTCGAGAAGCCGATCGGCGAGAACATCCGCGCGCTCGCGAAGGCGAAGCACAAGGACATCGAGGACATGCAGATCGCCGTCCTCGACCGTCCGCGCCACGACGAGCTCATCCGCGCGATCCGCGCAACGGGCGCCGGCACGCGCCTGCTGCTCGACGGCGACGTCGCCGGTGGCATCTCGGCGGCACTGCCCGGTTCGAAGATCGACATGTGCGTCGGTGTCGGCGGTACGCCCGAGGGCATCATCACCGCGTGCGCGATCAAGGCGCTCGGCGGTGTGATCCTCGGCAAGCTCCAGCCCAAGGACGACGAGGAGCGCCAGAAGGCACTCGACGCCGGGCACGACCTGGACAAGGTCCTCGACCAGGACGACCTCGTGACGGGCGACAACACGTTCTTCGTCGCGACGGGCGTCACCGACGGTGTCCTCGTGGACGGTGTCCGCCGGTCGCGCGGTGTCATCCACACCGACTCGCTCGTGCTCCGCTCGCGCTCGAACACGATCCGCCGCATCCAGGCCGACCACCGCGCCGAGAAGTGGTTCTGATCCGTCCCGGCCGCTGACGGCCGTCGGGACGCCTGACCGCTCGCACGACGAGAAGCACCCCGAACCACGCGATCACGTGGTTCGGGGTGCTTCTCGTCGTGCCGGAGCACCTCGCGCCGTGGCGCCTCGTGCCGTGGCGCCGCGCGGTCAGTCCTCGTCGAGGGCGCCGACGAGCTCCGGCGCGGTGAGCAGCCGCGGCTCGTCGTCGATCGTCGCCGGGTCGGCGAGCACCTTCGACTCGTCGAGCAGCGACAGCCGCCGGGCGCTCGGCAGCACCTGGCGCTCGAGCGACCCCACGAAGCGGTTGTAGTCGACGACGGACCCCCGGATCGCCCGGCCGAGCTTGTCGACGTGCCCGCCCATGGTGGCCAGGCGGCCGTACAGCTCGCGGGACACCCGGAAGAGCTCGCGTGCCTCGGCGGTGACGACGTCCTGCTGCCACGAGAACGCCACCGTCTTCAGCACCGACCACAGCGTGACGGGTGACGCCAGTGCGATGCGCTTGCGGAAGGCGTGGTCGAGCAGTCCGGGGTCGGCGGCCAGCGCGCTCGAGACCAGCGACTCGGACGGGATGAACGCGATCGTCAACTCGGGCGACGCGTCGTAGCCCGTCCAGTACTCGCGGGCGGCGAGGGCGTCGACGTGCGCCCGGAGCGCCTTGACGTGCTGCGCGATGAGCTGCTCGCGCCGGGCACCCTCGGCACCCGTCGCGCTCGCCGGGATCTCGGCCGCCTGCAGGTAGGCGCTGAACGGCACCTTCGCGTCGACGGCGATCGTCTTGCCGCCGGGCAGGTGCACGACCATGTCGGGTCGGGCGGTCCCCGCGGTCGTCGTGACGGAGGACTGCACGTCGAAGTCCACGCGTTCGAGGAGCCCCGCGGCCTCGACGACGTTCCGGAGCTGTGTCTCGCCCCACACGCCGCGGGTGCTGTTCGAGGACAGGGCGCTCGCGAGGGTGTCCGCCGTCGCGCGGAGCCGTTCCTCGGACTCGGCGGCGGATCGCAGCTGCGCGGAGAGGGCACCGTACTGCTCGCTGCGGGACTGCTCGAGTTCGGCGATCTTCGCGCGCATGACGTCGAGCGTCTGCGCGACCGGGCTCAGCGCCGACAGCACCTTCGACTCGCCCTGGTTCCGCGCCGCGTCGGCGCCGTGCATGCGCTGCACGAGGTGCTCGAGCTCGGCGGCACGGCGTTCGAGGGAGTCGACCTGCCGGCGGTACTGGGCGTCCTGGGCGTCGAGGCGCTCCTCGGCGTCGGCGCGCACCGAGTCGAGCTGCGCACGCAGCACGTCGGCCGTCGCCCGTGCGGCTGCCGCGTCCACCCCGGCGCGCGAGCGGGCGAGCGACCACGCGACGACGGCACCGACGGCCGTACCGAGGACGAGGCCGATGACCAGGGCGAGGATCTGCATGTCGTGACCCTGGCAGGTCCCACCGACACGCGCCTCCGGGCCGGAGAGGCGCCCGACAGCAGCCCGGCCCATGTACTGACATCAGCGCAAAGTCCGTGTACAGTCGTGCTCGTCCGCCGATGAAGCCGCCCGGAAGGTCCCGCGTCGCATGACCGACGAAGCCCCGCACGTCCACGACGTGATCACGATGGGACGCGTCAGTGTCGACGTCTACCCACAGCAGACCGGACCGCTCGAGGACGTCACCACCTTCTCGAAGTCCGTCGGTGGGAGCGCGACCAACGTCGCCGTCGCCGCCGCCCGGCACGGCGCGGACGCAGCGGTGATCACCCGTACCGGCAACGACCCCTTCGGCCGCTACATCGCCCGCACCCTGCCCGAGTTCGGCGTCGCGAACGACTTCGTCGAGCCGGTCGAGGGCCTCAACACGCCCGTGGCGTTCTGTGAGATCTTCCCGCCGGACGACTTCCCGCTCTACTTCTACCGCGCGCCGAAGGCGCCGGACCTGATGATCACGTCGGAGTCCCTGCCGCTGCACGCGATCGAACGGACGCGGGTGTTCTGGACGACCGTGACGGGACTCAGCGAGGAGCCGAGCCGCAGCGCGCACCACGCGGCCGCCGCGGCACGGAGCGCGGCACTGCGGGCGCCGGGCGCCACCGGGCGGCACACCGTGCTCGACCTCGACTACCGAGCGGTGTTCTGGCCCGAGCCGGCGGCCGCGACGCGCGAGGTCGCCGTCGCCCTCGACCACGCCACCGTCGCCGTCGGCAACCGTGAGGAGTGCGAGATCGCCGTGGGGGAGACCGACCCCCTGCGCGCCGCCGACGCCCTGCTCGAGCGCGGCGTCGAGCTCGCGATCGTGAAGCAGGGCCCGAGGGGCGTGCTGGCGAAGACCCGCGACGAGACCGTCGCGTACCGACCGCACGCCGTCGACGTCGTCAACGGCCTCGGGTCCGGCGACGGGTTCGGCGGAGCACTCGTGCACGGGCTGCTGCAGGGTTGGAGCCTCGACCGCACCCTCGCCTTCGCGAACGCGGCCGGGGCGATCGTCGCCACCCGGTTCGAGTGCTCGACCGCGATGCCGACGAGCGACGAGGTCGAGAGCTTCCTGCGCACGAACCCCGCGCCGGCGACCGCGGAGGAGGGCGTCGGTGCCTGAGGTCAGCCCGGCCGACTTCGCCCGGTTGCGCGACCTGCGCGCCGGGTCACCGGAACGCATCGCGGAGGTCCTGCGGACCCGGACCCGCCGTCCGCTGCTCGCCGAGGACGGCAGGCTCCTCATCGTCGCCGCGGACCACCCCGCGCGCGGTGCGCTCGCGGTCCGCGACGACGCCTCGGCGATGGCCGACCGGTACGACCTGCTCGAACGGCTCGTCGTGGCCCTCGGCCGCCCGGGCGTCGACGGGGTCCTCGGCACGCCGGACGTCCTCGAGGACCTGGCGCTCCTCGGGGCGCTCGACGGCAAGGTCGTCGTCGGCTCGATGAACCGCGGCGGCCTGCGCGGAGCATCGTTCGAGCTCGACGACCGCTACACCGCGTACTCGGCGCAGGCGATCACGGACGCCGGGCTCGACGTCGCGAAGCTGCTCGTCCGGATCGCGCTCGACGATCCCGGCACCGCCTCGACGCTCGAGGCGACGGCGCGGGCGGTGACCGAGGCCGCGGCCCTGCAGCTGCCGATCATGCTCGAGCCGTTCATGTCCTCGTGGCGGGACGGCAGGGTCGTCAACGACCTGAGCGCCGACGCCGTCATCACGTCGATGGCGATCGCCGCCGGCCTGGGTGAGTCGAGCGCCTACAGCTGGCTCAAGGTCCCGGTCGTCGACGACATGGCACGCGTGATGGCCGCGACCACCCTGCCGACGCTGCTGCTCGGCGGCGACCCGTCGGGCAGTCCGGACGAGACGTACGCCGCCTGGGACGACGCGCTCGCCCTGCCGGGCGTCCGCGGGCTCGTCGTCGGTCGCACCCTGCTCTACCCGCAGGACGGCGACGTCGCCGCCGCCGTCGACGTCGCCGCCGCACTCGTCCACAGCCGGGAGGCACGGGGCGATCGCTCCACACCGGCTCGCCGCCGCGCCGACTCGCCTGCCCCGTCCGCCACCCTGGACCCGTCCGTCCCGGAAGGAAGCACCGCATGACCACCAGCACCGAGACCAGCGCCGGCAGCACGACGGTCGGGCACTGGATCGACGGCGAGCACGTCGCCTCGGCCTCCGGTCGGACCGCCCCGGTCCACGACCCGGCGCTCGGCGTCGTGACGAAGCGGGTCGCCCTGGCCGACGAGGCCGAGGTCCAGCGGGCGATCGCGAGTGCCAAGGCGGCGTTCCCGGGGTGGTCGGACCTGTCGCTCGCGAAGCGCCAGCAGATCATGTTCGCGTTCCGTGAGGTCCTCAACCGCGACAAGGCCGAGCTCGCCGAGATCATCACGAGCGAGCACGGCAAGGTCATCGACGACGCCCTGGGGGAGATCGCCCGCGGGCAGGAGGTGGTCGAGCTGGCGACGAACATCCCGTCGCTGATGAAGGGCGAGTTCTCGGACCAGGTGTCGACCGGCATCGACGTGTACTCGATCCGTCAACCGCTCGGTGTCGTGGGCATCATCTCGCCCTTCAACTTCCCGGCGATGGTGCCGCTCTGGTTCCTGCCGATCGCGATCGCCGCCGGCAACACCGTCGTGCTCAAGCCCAGCGAGAAGGACCCGTCCGCCGCGATGTGGCTCGCGCGGAAGTTCCGGGAGGCCGGTCTGCCCGACGGCGTGTTCACGGTGCTCAACGGCGACAAGGCAGCGGTCGACGGACTCCTCACCAGCCCCGACGTCGAGTCGATCTCGTTCGTCGGGTCCACGCCGATCGCCCGGTACGTGTCCGAGACGGGCACGAAGCACGGTAAGCGCGTCCAGGCGCTCGGCGGGGCGAAGAACCACATGCTGGTGCTGCCGGACGCGGACCTCGACCTCGTCGCGGACAATGCGGTCAACGCGGGCTTCGGCTCGGCCGGTGAGCGCTGCATGGCGATCTCGGTGGTGGTGGCGGTCGAGCCGGTCGCCGACGAGCTGATCGCGAAGATCAGCGAGCGCGCGGCGACGCTGCGCGTCGGCGACGGACGTCGGGGCTGCGACATGGGCCCGCTCGTCACCGAGCAGCACCGCGACAGGGTCGCTTCGTACATCGAGGTCGCCGAGCAGGACGGAGCCGAGGTCGTGGTGGACGGCCGCACCGTGCGACCCGACGGCGACGAGAACGGCTTCTGGCTCGGCCCGACGCTGATCGACCGGGTGCCGACGTCGAGTCGCGTCTACACCGAGGAGATCTTCGGTCCGGTGCTCTCGGTCGTTCGGGTGCAGTCCTACGACGAGGGGCTCGAGCTGATCAACTCCGGCGCCTTCGGCAACGGCACCGCGATCTTCACGAACGACGGCGGAGCCGCTCGACGATTCCAGCGCGACGTGCAGGTCGGCATGATCGGCATCAACGTGCCGATCCCGGTGCCGGTGGCCTACTACTCGTTCGGCGGCTGGAAGAACTCGCTGTTCGGCGACCACAAGGCGTACGGCGCCGACGGGGTGGCCTTCTTCACCAGGCAGAAGGCGATCACCTCCCGCTGGCTCGACCCGGCAGTGCACGGCGGTGTCGACCTCGGCTTCCCGTCGAACGGCTGACGCGCAGCATGGCGAACGAACAGCAGCAGCGCGACCGCTGGTTCATCCCGGCGGGCTCCCGCCCCGAGGCGGGCTGGACCGACGTGGTCGACGGCCGCGTCGAGGGGTGGACGCACACCGGTCTGCGGACCGGCGCCCTGCAGGACGGGGGCGAGCTGCGCCTCCCGGCCGACGCGGTCGAGCGCCTCGTCGTCCCGCTCGCCGGCAGCTTCACCGTGGCGTACGACGACACCGAGCAGGCGCTCGAGGGACGCACCGGCGTCTTCGAGGGGCCGACCGACGTCCTCTACCTGGGGTCCGGCACCGCCGCGACGATCACCGGCTCCGGTCGTGTCGCCGTGGCCGAGGCGCCCACGGCGACGGTCCGGCCGAGCACGTACATCGCCCGCGTCGACGTCCCCGTGGAACTCCGCGGCACGGGGCAGTCGAGCCGGCAGGTGCACAACTTCGGGACCCCGGCCGCCCTCGACGCGGTGCGGTTCATCGTCTGCGAGGTGATCACGCCGGCCGGCAACTGGTCGTCGTACCCGCCGCACAAGCACGACACGAACCGCCCGGGCGAGGAGTCGGACCTCGAGGAGATCTACTACTACGAAGCCGCCGTGGCCCGTGGTGTGCAGGCTCCCGAGCAGGCCGACCCCTTCGCCCTGCACCGCACGTACGCCTCGGACGACCGGCCCATCGACGAGTTCCGCCAGGTGCGGACCGGGGACATCGCCCTCGTGCCGTACGGCTGGCACGGACCGGCCGTCGCGGCACCGGGCTACGACATGTACTACCTCAACGTCATGGCCGGACCGGACCCGGAGCGCGTCTGGAACATCACCGACGACCCCGCCCACGGGTGGGTCCGGCAGACGTGGACCTCGGAACCGATCGACCCGCGACTGCCCTACGAGAAGGAGCCCTCCCGATGAGCCAGCACGCCGGCCCGGAGCAGACCCGTCGGATGACCGACGGTCAGGCGCTCGTCGCGTTCCTGGCGAACCAGTGGACCGTCGACGGTGATCACCGCGAGCGCACGATCCCGGGGATCTTCGGCATCTTCGGGCACGGCAACGTCGCCGGTCTCGGGCAGGCGATCAAGCAGCTCCACGTCGACCTGCCCGGCCTGCTGCCGTACCACCAGGCCCGCAACGAGCAGGCGATGGTGCACCAGGCCGTCGGGTTCGCCCGGATGCACCGCCGCCGGGCGACCTTCGCGTCGACGGCCTCGGTCGGCCCCGGCGCGGCGAACATGCTCACCGGCGCCGCGCTCGCGACGACGAACCGGCTGCCCGCGCTCCTGCTGCCGTCGGACACCTTCGCCACCCGCAGGACCGATCCGGTGCTGCAGCAGATCGAGATGCCCCACGACCCGTCGCTGCAGGTGACGGACGCGTTCCGGCCGCTGTCGCGGTTCTTCGACCGCGTCGAACGGCCCGAGCAGCTGTTCCCGATCGCGCTCGCCGCGATGCGGGTGCTCACCGACCCGGCCGAGACCGGCGCCGTGACGATCGCCCTGCCCGAGGACGTCCAGGCCGAAGCGCTCGACGTGCCGGTGACGTTCCTGCAACCGCGCGAGTGGCACGTCCGGCGTCCGCTGCCGGAACGCGGACCGCTGGCCCGTGCGGTCGAGGCGATCCGGAGCGCCGAGCGTCCCGTGGTCGTGGCCGGTGGTGGCGTGCTCTACTCGGGTGCCGAGGACGAACTCGCGGCCTTCGTCGAGACGACGGGCATCCCCGTCGGCACCTCGCAGGCGGGCGGCGGCTCGCTCGTCTGGGACCACCCGCAGTACCTCGGCGGCATCGGGGCGACGGGGACGGCTGCGGCGAACGCGATCGCCGCACGGGCCGACGTCGTGATCGGCATCGGCACGCGGTACAGCGACTTCACCACGGCGTCCCGGACGGCGTTCCAGGACCCCGACGTGACCTTCGTCAACGTGAACGTCGCCGCGTTCGACGCCCACAAGCACGGCTCGCAGCTGCCGCTGGTCGCGGACGCCCGGGAGGCGCTGGTCGCGCTGACCGAGATGCTCACGGCAGGTTCGTCGGACGCCCCGTCGTACGCCGTCTCCGCCGGGTACGCCGCCGAGGTCGCGTCGCGGAAGCAGGAGTGGGACGCCGTCGTCGACGCCGCGTCCGTGCCGTCCGGACGCGCGGTCCCGGGCCAGTCGGAGATCATCGGCGCGATCCGGGCGGCGACGGACCCGCGCGACGTCGTGGTCCAGGCAGCGGGCTCGCTGCCCGGCGACCTGCACAAGCTCTGGCGGGTCCGCGACCCGCTCGGGTACCACGTCGAGTACGCCTTCTCGTGCATGGGCTACGAGATCGCCGGCGGCATCGGTGTGCGACGCGGCGCCCCGGACCGCGACGCGATCGTCCTCGTCGGCGACGGTTCGTACCTGATGCTGCACACCGAGCTGGTGACGGCGGTCGCCGAGGGCATCAAGATCGTCGTCGTGCTCGTGCAGAACGACGGCTACGCGTCGATCGGCCGCCTGTCCGAGGCCGTGGGTTCCGAGCGCTACGGCACGGAGTACCGCTACCGGGACGACACCGGGTCGTTCGAGAACGACGAGGTGCTGCCCGTCGACCTCGCCGCGAACGCGCGCTCCTACGGCGTCGACGTGATCGAGGTCCGCCCCGGCCCGGACGTGATCGCCGACCTGACCGCGGCCGTGCGGCAGGCCAAGGCGAACGACCACACCACGCTGGTGCACGTGCACGCCGACCCGCTCGCCCCCGCCCCCGAGGGTGACGGCTGGTGGGACGTCCCCGTCGCCGAGACCTCGACCCTGCCGAGCACCCGGCGGGCCCGCGCCGAGTACGAGCAGCAGGTCGCGTCGCAGCGCCCCCTGCTCGGCTGAACGAACCCATCCCACGAAGGACGACGACGTCATGACCGACACCGCCGACACCGCTGCCACCGACGCAGCGGCCGCCCCCGCCGCGATCCGCATCGGTACCGCCCCCGACTCCTGGGGCGTCTGGTTCCCGGACGACCCGGGCCAGGTGCCGTGGCAGCGCTTCCTCGACGAGGCCGCAGCAGCCGGCTACACGTGGATCGAGCTCGGTCCGTACGGGTACCTGCCCACCGATCCGGCGCAGCTGTCCGACGAGCTCGAGTCCCGCGGCCTCCGGCTGTCCGCCGGCACGGTCTTCACCGGGTTCCACAAGGGTGACGACCAGTTCCAGCGGGCGTGGGACCAGGCGGTCGCGGTCGCCGGGCTCGCGTCGGCGCTCGGTGCCCGGCACCTCGTGACGATCCCGGACCTCTGGCGCTCGGACGCGACCGGTGCGGTGCTCGAGTCGCGGACCCTGACCGACGAGCAGTGGGAGCGCCTCGGCAGGGGACACGACCAGCTGGGCAAGGCGCTGCTCGAGGAGTTCGGCGTCCGCCAGCAGTTCCACACGCACGCCGACAGCCACGTCGGCACGTACCGCGAGACCGTGCGCTTCCTCGAGGAGACCGACCCGCGGTACACGAACCTGTGCCTGGACACCGGGCACTTCGCCTACTACGGCGGCGACAACCTCCGCATGATCGCCGAACACCCGGAGCGCATCGGCTACCTCCACCTCAAGCAGGTCGACACCGAGCTGCTGTTCGACGTGCTCAAGAACGACGTGCCCTTCGCGACGGCCGTGGCGCAGGGCATCATGACCGAGCCGCCGCGCGGCACCCCCGAGCTCGCCCCGGTCATCGAGGCCGTCGCCCGGATCGACCCGGACGTCTTCGGCATCGTCGAGCAGGACATGTACGGCTGCTCGGTCGACGCCCCCGGCCCGATCGCCGAGCGCACCGTCCAGCACATCCTCGGCTCGACCGCCTCGGCGCGCGTCCGCTGACCCCCCAGGAGAACCCCGTGAGCACCACCGAGAACCTCCGCGTCGCCGTCGTCGGAGCCGGCGCGATGGGCAGCGACCACGTCCGTCGCATCACGTCCACGATCGCCGGCGCAGACGTCGTTGCCGTCGTCGACCCGGACACCGCCCGGGCCACCGCCACCGCCGAGCGGGCACCGGGGGCGCTCACCGCAGCGTCGTTCGAGGACGCCCTCGACGCGACGCCGATCGATGCCGTGCTCGTCGCGACGCCCGGGTTCCTGCACGAGCCCGTCCTCGTGCCGGCGATCGAGCGTGGTCTCGCCGTCCTGTGCGAGAAACCCCTCACCACGAGCGCGGAGGACTCCCTGCGCATCGTCGAGCTCGAGCAGGCGAGGTCCGACCGCCCACGGATCCAGGTCGGCTTCATGCGTCGCTTCGACAAGGGGTACCAGGAGCTCCGGGCACTCCGCGAGTCCGGCACGAACGGCGCGCTGCTCGCCCTGCACCACGCGCACCGCAACCCGACGACGCCGCCGAACTTCAGCGAGTCGATGCTCATCCACGACTCGGTCATCCACGAGATCGACATCATCCCGTTCCTCACGGGCGAGCCGATCGTCGCGGTCGAGGTGAAGAAGCCCCGCAGGAACTCGCTCGGACCGGTCGACCTGCCGGAGCCGCAGTTCGTGCTGTTCACCACCGCGTCGGGCACCATGGCGATCGTCGAGATCAACGTCAACGCGCAGTTCGGGTACCAGGTGACCACCGACGCCGTGTTCGAGTCCGGCGTCGCGTACATCGGGCGCGAGACGACGATGAACGTCGTGTCGGCCGGTGTCTCGGGCCAGGGTGTCACCCCGTCCTTCGTCGAGCGCTTCGGCGCCGCCTACGACGAGGAGGTCCAGCGCTGGGTGGACGCTGCCCGCACCGGGGGCATCGACGGGCCGAGCGCCTGGGACGGCTACACGGCGTCGGTCGTCGCCGAGGTCGCCGTGCGGGCGCAGCAGACCGGCGCCCTCGAGCACGTGACCTACGCCACCGCGAAGCCCGCGTTCTACGAGACGACGCCTGACGCCTGAGGACGCACCCTGACGAAGGACGCCTGACGGCGGCGCCCGGCGGCGGGCGCCCGGCGACGGAGGTGCCGGCACCGGTGCTGGAGACGGGCCGTGTACCGGACGGGAGGCGCGGTGCATGCTGGCACCGCGCCTCCCGTCCGCGACGGCGCACCGCCACCCCCCACGCACCCTCAGGAGGCACCATGCCGCTCGTCCGCATCGATCTCGTCACCGGTCGCACCCCGGAGCAGGTGCGTGCCGTCGCCGACGCGATCCACACCGCCATCGTCGCCGAGTACGGCATCCCCGAGCGCGACCGGTTCCAGGTGATCACCGAGCACCCGGCGCAGCAGATCATCGCGCAGGACGCCGGTCTCGGCTTCGAGCGGACCGAGGGCGTCGTCATGGTCCAGGTCTTCACCCAGGGCGGTCGGAGCGACGAGGCGAAGCAGGGTCTCTACCGCGCCGTGCACGACCGGCTCGCCGAGGTCGGCGTCGCGAGCGAGGACGTCTTCATCGGCTACGTGGAGAACGGGCCGCAGGACTGGTCGTTCGGGTTCGGCCGCGCCCAGTACGTGACCGGCGAGCTCGGCGTGCCCTCCGCCAGCTGAGGCAGCGGGTCCGCCGGCCTACTTGTCGACGAGGGTGACCTCGAACGAGTAGCGGTCCGGGCGGTAGCAGTGCACCCCGTACTCCACCGCCCGGCCCGACGCGTCGTACGCCGTGCGGCTCATCGTCAGGACCGGGTCACCGTCCTCGATCTCGAGCAGCGAGGCCTCGTCGTCGGTGGCCGCCCGTGCCCCGATCCGCTGCTTCGCGACCCGCATCGTGACACCCCGGCCGCGGAGCAGCTGGTACAGCCCGTGCGTCCGCAGGTCCTCGTCGGTGATCGCCGTGAACTCGGGCGGCAGGAAGTTCTCGAGGATCGCCATCGGGACGTCCTCGGCGAAGCGGACCCGGCGGATGTGGACGACCGGCGTGCCCGGGGCGGTGCCGAGGGCCTCGGCGACGACGTCGCTCGCCGGCAGGTCCGTGCGCTCGAGCAGCGTGGTCGCCGGTGCCTGCGAGCCCTGCGCGAGGTCGTCGTACAGGCTCGTCAGCTCCACCTTGCGCGTCACGGGGCCGTGCACGACCTGCGTGCCGATCCCTCGACGACGGACGAGCAGCCCCTTGTCGACCAGGTCCTGGATGGCTCGGCGGATCGTCGGGCGCGAGAGCCCGAGTCGCTCGCCGAGGGCGATCTCGTTCTCGAGCCGTGCGCCGGGCGGCATCGCGCCGGAGCGGATCGCCTCCTCGAGCCGCGATGCGACCTGGAAGTACAGCGGCACCGGCCCGGAGCGGTCCAGGTCCGTGGAGAAGTCGGACGGCAGCTGGCCCTCGTTGGTCATCGCGGTCCTCCGGGTGGGGAGGGCACCGGCGACGGCACCCCACGGCTATGTCGTGACAATAGCACCGGACTCCGCGCGGCCCGGCCCCCCGGGATCGTCAGTCGGCGAAGATCATCGGACGGTTCGACAGCCGCGGCTGGGCTGCCGCACGGGGCTGCTCCGTCCGCGGTCGCACCGGCGCGATGTGCACCCGGGTGGCCGCACCGAGCGCCTCGACCGTGTCGCACCCGTGCTGCCCCGCGGCGTGCACGACGATCGCGGCGCAGGCCTCGGCGTCGGCAGCGGCGTCGTGGTGCTGGAAGCCCTCGTACCCGGCCGCGCGGGCCGCCATCGGGAGTCGGTAGGAGTCGAGCGTGTAGGTCTTGCGCGCCACCTGGAGCGAGCACAGCGAGTGGTGCTCCGCCAGTTCCGTGCCGGTCGCCGAGCAGCCGCCGGCGATCACACCCATGTCGAACCGGGCGTTGTGCGCGACCAGGACGTCCCCCTCGGCGAACGCCACGATGTCCCGGTACTGCTCGGCCCACCCCTTCGCCCCGACCACGTCCGTCGCGACGATGCCGTGGATGCGGGTGTTCCACTCGAGGAACGCGTCGTGGCCCAGCGGTGGCTGGATGAACCAGGAGGCCCGCTCGACCACGCGGCCGCCGCGGACCTTGACGAGTCCGACGGAGCAGGCGCTCGCGGGGGAGCTGTTCGCGGTCTCGAAGTCGATCGCGGTGAAGTTCAACGGCACGCCCTCGATGGTCGCACGGGGTTCCGACATCACCCGCACGCGGCCTCGGCGTTGCGGCCCGGCGCGGTAGCGTCCGAGGCGTGACCGCCACCGCCACCACGACCCCGCTCGTCCTCGTCCTGCCCGGTGCCGGGTACGGGCAGCAGGCGCCCCTGCTCTGGTGGACGCGCGCGATCGCCGCGCAGCACGGCGTCGAGGTCGTCGCGCCTGCGTGGACGGTCGACGCCGCAGCGAAGGACGACCCGGTGGCCTTCGTCGAGCGCCAGGTGGCAGGCGCACTCGACGGCCGCCGCCCGGACCTCGTCGTCGCGAAGTCGTTCGGCTGCTCCGCCCTGCCCTGGGCGGTCCGCCACGATGTCGACGGGGTCTGGCTCACGCCGGTCCTCACCGATCCGGCCGTCGTCGCCGCGCTCGCCGCGGCGGGCACCGGTTCGCTCGCCGTCGGCGGCTCCGCCGACCCGATGTGGCTGCCCTCCGCGGTCGGGACGACACGCGCCGGACTGCACACGGCGGACGGTGCGGACCACGCGCTCGAGGTGCGCGGTGACTGGCGCGGTTCCCAGCGCCTCCAGGCCGAGGTGCTCGCCCTGGTCGACGAGCGCATCAGAGCGCTGGTGTCCTGACCCGCCGCGACGTACAGTCGGCGCATGGGGGAGCCGAGGGACCTGGACGAGCTGTTGGCGAGCGCGCACCGCGTGGACGCGCGGCCGCACACGGTGCGGCGTGGGATCGGTCTCGGGACCACCCTGCTCGTGACCGCGGTGCTGGTCGCCGGCATCGTGCTCGGGATCGCGCACGGCCTGCTGCTCACGTTCGTGAGCTTCCTGTCCGGCATCTGGCCGTCCTGACGGCACCGGCCTGGAGGACCGGGTCGGCTCCGGCGGGCCGCCGCCGGTAGGATGTGCTCCCGTGGCTCTCACCATCGGAATCGTCGGTCTCCCGAACGTCGGCAAGTCGACCCTGTTCAACGCCCTGACCAAGAACCAGGTCCTCGCCGCGAACTACCCGTTCGCGACGATCGAACCGAACGTCGGCGTGGTGA